>PPYE01071814.1_pt1 | contig 276314 bp, 224 predicted proteins | sample 1559881 | NCBI WGS metagenome assembly PPYE01 (sample SAMN08240022, study PRJNA423297) | Human gut metagenome, whole genome shotgun sequencing project. | reverse complement strand
TTTATCAGCGACTGAATTTATATGTGATGATGAAGTTTAAGCTATTCTTTATCGTTCTGTTTTGCAGCCTTTCCCTTTCAGCCTTTTCCCAGTTGACGTATGGTACGACCGGGCTGTTGCATGCACCCTCTGCGGAGATGCAGCGTGACAAGACCTTCATGGTCGGCGGTAATTTCCTGAACAAGGAGCTCACACCACCCACCTGGTACTATCATACCTACAACTATTTCTTGAGTGTAACTATCTTTCCCTTTCTGGAAATAGCCTACACGTGTACACTTTTCAAGGCGGAGGCGTTAGGATTGAAGCCATACGGGTACAGCGGATTCACGAACCAGGACCGCTACTTTTCCGCCCGTCTGCGTGTATTGAAGGAGGGGCAGTTCTGGAAATACATGCCGGCTGTCGTGCTGGGGACGTCCGACCCGTTCACTTCCTCCGGCGGCGGCCAAGTTAGCACCACGGAAGGTAACGGCTATTACAGCCGTTTCTATATTGCCGCTTCCAAGCAGATACCCGTTGCGGGTAAAGAGGAGGTTGGCGTGCATCTTTCCTATCTGTATAATGACCGCAAGGAGTACAAGCTGAATGGCTTTGCACTGGGTGTCACCTACAATCCGTCCTTTCATCCGCAGTTAAGGATGATAGCGGAATATGACTCCAAGGACTTTGCCTTGGGAGCCACTTATCTGTTGTTCAAGCATCTGCATGTGCAGGTGGAAATGCAGAGGATGAAATATTTCAGTGGAGGGTTGACATACAAAATTCATTTGAAATAATTAGTGAAAAAATCAGAGGAGGGGATGTTTGATACTATCAGACATCCCTTTTTCTGTATTATATATGTAAGATTAACGGCGGAATTCAAATTTTAATCGTAATTTTGTAGCCCATTATGAGTAGAATAATAGCCATAGACTACGGTCGGAAACGCACGGGAATAGCCGTGAGTGATACATTGCAGATGATTGCGAATGGACTGACAACTGTGCCTACACACCAATTGTTGCAGTTTCTTCTTGATTATGTGGCTAAGGAGCCGGTAGAGCGTATCTTGGTAGGCTTTCCTAAGCAGATGAACAATGAGGCTTCGGAAAATATGAAGAATATCGAACCTTTTGTCCGTTCGCTGAAGAAGAAACTGCCTGACATGCCGGTTGAATATGTAGACGAGCGTTTTACTTCTGTTCTGGCTCATCGGACGATGCTTGAGGCCGGATTGAAAAAGAAAGACCGCCAAAATAAAGCACTGGTGGATGAAATCAGTGCAACTATTATTCTGCAAACTTATTTAGAGAACAAACGTTTCTCTTTTTTATAATGTATAGAAAGTAATTTGTAATTAGTAATTTGTAGTAAAGGAAATGATTTTACCCATTTATGTGTACGGCCAGCCCGTATTGAGAAAGGTAGCAGAGGATATTGCCCCGGACTATCCGAATTTGAAAGAACTTATTGAGAATATGTTTGAAACGATGGACAATGCTGAAGGTGTGGGACTTGCTGCACCGCAAATAGGTTTGCCTATCCGCGTAGTAACCATTAATCTGGATGTCTTGTCTGATGATTTGCCAGAATATAAAGATTTCCGCAAGGCGTATATCAATGCCCATATTCTGGAAGTGTCCGGTGAGGAAGTTTCTATGGACGAGGGTTGCTTGAGCCTTCCAGGAATTCATGAATCAGTGAAGCGTGGCAACAAAATACGCGTGCAATACCTGGACGAGAACTTGGAACCGCACGATGAGATTATCGAAGGTTACCTGGCACGCGTGATGCAGCACGAGTTCGACCATCTGGAAGGAAAGATGTTCATCGACCATTTGTCTCCGTTACGCAAGCAGATGATTAAAGGAAAACTGAATGCCATGTTGAAAGGCAAGGCACACTGCACTTATAAGGTGAAAACCGTAAAGAAATAAGTTTAACCATATAATATGGTATAAAAGGCTCAAAAAATATAAAAAGTGTTCCGCTAATCCCGACAAGTAAACGAAAAACGTTACTTTTGTTTCGTTTACAAGCATTTATAAAACAAGATGATAAAAAAAATACTGACGGCTATTTTGCTGTTACCCACATTGTTGTATGCACAAATCAATACGGAACGGGTGATGACCATTGCTCGGAATGCATTGTATTTTGAGGATTACGTGCTTTCTATCCAATATTTTAATCAAGTAATCAACGCGAAACCTTATTTATATGAGCCTTATTTCTTCCGTGGACTGGCAAAAATCAATTTGGATGACTATCAGGGAGCGGAGAGTGATTGTGATGCTGCGATTCAAAGAAATCCTTTTGTGGTAGGTGCTTACCAGATCAGAGGACTGGCACGTATCCGTCAGAACAAGTTTGACGAGGCGATTGAAGATTATAAAACCGCTATCAAATACGACCCGGAGAATGTGGTGCTTTGGCATAATCTTTCCCTTTGCCATATTCAGAAAGAAGATTATGAGGCGGCTAAGGAAGATTTGGGTACGCTTCTGACAATTGCCCCCAGATATACACGTGCCTATCTGATGCGCGGGGAAGTCTCCCTGAAACAGAACGATACGATACAAGCTTTGCGTGATTTTGACAAAGCCATCGATATGGACCGTTATGACCCGGATGGATGGGGGGCAAGAGCCATTGTACGCCTCCAGCAGGGGAAGTATAAAGAGGCTGAAGCTGATTTGGACCAGTCTATCCATCTGAGTGCAAAGAATGCCGGTAACTATATCAACCGTGCCTTGGCGCGTTTCCATCAGAATAATTTGAGAGGCGCCATGAGTGATTATGATTTGGCTTTGGATATTGATCCGAATAATTTTCTCGGGCATTACAACCGCGGTTTGCTGCGTGCCCAGGTGGGCGATGATAACCGGGCAATAGAGGATTTTGATTTTGTGTTGAAGATGGAACCGGATAACATGATGGCCACCTTCAATCGTGGTTTGTTACGTGCGCAGACGGGGGATTACCGGGGAGCTATCAGTGACTATTCCAAAGTGATTGCAGAATATCCTAACTTTATGGCCGGCTATTATCAGCGTGCCGAAGCCCGTAAAAAGATTGGCGACCATAAAGGAGCCGAGCAGGATGAGTTCAAAATCATGAAGATGCAGATAGACAAGCGTAACGGTGTTTCTTCTGGTGACAAAAAGGAAGGTGACGACAGTAAGGATGTTGCGGATAATTCTTCGGGGAACTCCAATGGAGATGGTGGGAAGACCCGTAAGAAATCCGACAAGAACATGGAAAATTATCGGAAAATTGTAATAGCGGACGATTCGGAAGCTGACCAGCGTTATAAGAGCGATTATCGCGGACGTGTACAAGACCGGAATGTGACCATCAAGCTCGAGCCGATGTATGCTTTGACTTATTATGAGAAACTGAGCGATGTGAAGCGTATCGTACATTATCATAAGTATATTGAGGAACTGAACCATTCGAAACTGTTCCCGAAGCCACTGCGCATCACCAATATGGAAGCTCCGTTGACGGAGGAACAAGTACGCTTCCACTTTGCTTTGATAGACGCTCATACGTCTGATGTGGTGGCTGACGAGAAGAACGCCAAGAAACGTTTCATGAGAGGTCTGGATTTTTATCTGGTTCAGGATTTTGCCAGTTCCATAGATGACTTTACAAAGAGTATCTTGTTGGACGACACTTTCTTCCCGGCATACTTTATGCGTGCTTTGGTGCGTTATAAGCAACTGGAATATAAAAAGGCCGAAGCCACAATGAGTGAAGGTGCCACTTCGGGTACAACGGAAATGAAGAAGCCTGAAGTGACAGCCATCGATTATGAAGTTGTGAAGAATGACCTGGATCACGTTATTCTATTGGCTCCTGATTTTGTCTATGGCTATTATAACCGTGGCAATGTGTCTTCGTTACTGAAGGATTACCGTGCCGCCTTGGCGGATTATGACAAGGCGATTGAGCTGAGTCCCGATTTTGCTGAAGCATACTTTAACCGTGGGTTGACGCACATCTTCCTGGGGAATAACAAACAAGGTATTGCCGATTTGAGTAAAGCCGGAGAGTTGGGCATTGTCTCGGCCTATAATATCATAAAGAGGTTTACAGATACACGGGAATAACATTTTTTTGCTAAAAAATAGAATATCAAAAAGAATTAGCTATTTTTGCGTTCTGAAAAATGAAATATACATATAAACTATGATAAAGATAACATTTCCAGACGGCTCTGTTCGTGAATATAACGAAGGAGTAACGGGACTGCAGATTGCAGAAAGCATCAGTTCGCGATTGGCACAAGACATGCTGGCTTGTGGCGTGAACGGAGAAATTTATGATTTGGGGCGTCCTATCATGCAAGACGCTGAAGTGGTTCTTTATAAATGGGAGGATGAGCAGGGTAAGCATGCCTTTTGGCATACCAGTGCCCACTTGCTGGCCGAAGCTTTGCAGGAACTCTATCCGGGCATCCAGTTCGGTATAGGTCCTGCTATCGAAAACGGTTTCTACTATGATGTGGACCCGGGTGAAACGACTATCAAGGAAGCTGACCTGCCAGCCATTGAGAAAAAGATGGCTGAACTGGTGGCTAAGAAAGAAGCGGTTGTCAGACAAGACATTGCCAAGGCGGATGCTTTGAAGATGTTCGGTGACCGTGGAGAAACTTATAAATGCGAGCTGATTTCCGAATTGGAAGACGGCCACATCACAACTTATACGCAGGGTGCATTTACCGACTTGTGCCGTGGCCCTCACTTGATGACCACAGCGCCTATCAAAGCTATCAAGCTGACTTCCGTTGCCGGTGCTTATTGGCGTGGACAGGAGGACCGTAAGATGATGACCCGTATCTATGGTATCACCTTCCCGAAGAAGAAGATGCTGGATGAGTATCTTGTTCTGCTGGAAGAAGCCAAGAAGCGCGATCACCGTAAAATCGGTAAGGAGATGGACTTGTTCATGTTCTCTGACACCGTAGGTAAGGGATTGCCGATGTGGCTTCCCAAAGGTACTGCACTGCGTATCCGCTTGCAGGATTTCTTGCGCCGCATCCAGGCCCGTTACGATTATCAGGAAGTAATGTGTCCACCCATCGGCAACAAATTGCTTTACATCACTTCCGGCCATTATGCAAAATATGGTAAGGACTCCTTCCAGCCCATACATACGCCGGAAGAAGGAGAGGAATACTTCTTGAAACCGATGAACTGTCCTCACCACTGTATGATTTACAAGAACTCACCCCGTTCTTACAAAGACCTGCCTTTACGTTTGGCAGAGTTCGGTACGGTTTGCCGTTACGAGCAGAGTGGCGAGTTGCACGGTTTGACACGTGTACGTAGCTTTACGCAGGATGATGCGCATATCTTCTGCCGTCCGGACCAGGTGAAGGATGAGTTCCTCCGTGTAATGGACATTATCTCCATCGTGTTCGAATCTATGGACTTCGAGAACTTCGAGGCACAGATTTCCTTGCGCGACAAGGTGAACCGCGAAAAATATATCGGTAGCGACGAGAACTGGGAAAAAGCAGAACGAGCCATCATCGAAGCTTGTGAAGAAAAGGGTCTGAAGGCAAAAATAGAATATGGAGAAGCCGCTTTCTATGGTCCTAAATTGGACTTCATGGTGAAGGATGCCATCGGTCGCCGTTGGCAGCTGGGTACCATCCAGGTGGACTACAACCTGCCGGAACGTTTCCAGCTGGAATATACCGGTGCCGACAATCAGAAGCACCGTCCCGTAATGGTTCACCGTGCTCCGTTCGGCTCCATGGAACGCTTCGTGGCTGTGCTTATTGAGCATACGGCCGGTAAGTTCCCGTTGTGGCTGACTCCCGACCAGGTTGCCATCCTGCCTATCAGCGAGAAGTTCAACGACTATGCGCATGAAGTGAAACAATACTTGAAGCGATATGACATCCGTGCCATTGTGGATGAACGCAATGAAAAGATTGGCCGTAAGATTCGTGACAATGAGATGAAGCGTATTCCGTACATGCTGGTTGTAGGTGAAAAGGAGGCTGAAAACAAGGAAGTTGCTGTCCGCAAGCAGGGAGAAGGTGATAAAGGAACCATGAAATTTGAAGAATTTGCCAAAAAAATGAACGAAGAAGTTCAGAATATGATAAATAAATGGTAACTTTGCGCCCAATTGTAGAAGCATAGCATATATTAGATGTTCTAAAGTTCGCTTTTACTTAACAAAAACATTAATTTGGGAATAGTAAATAAGAAACAAACTGGAAGTAAACGTTATTTAATGAAGAATGACAGCTTAAAAGGGCAACATCGGATTAACGAACAAATCCGGGCCAAAGAAGTCCGCATAGTGGGCGATGAAGTAGAACCAAAAGTGTATCCGATAGCGCAGGCTTTAAGACTTGCTGAAGAACATGAAGCGGATCTCGTGGAGATTTCTCCAAATGCACAACCCCCTGTTTGTCGTATTATTGATTATTCTAAATTTCTTTATCAGTTAAAGAAGCGTCAGAAAGAGCAAAAGGCAAAGCAGGTAAAAGTGAACGTGAAGGAAATACGTTTTGGACCTCAGACAGATGACCATGACTATAACTTCAAGTTGAAGCATGCTAAAGGCTTTTTGGAAGATGGTGACAAGGTGAAGGCCTACGTATTCTTTAAAGGACGTTCCATCTTGTTCAAAGAGCAAGGTGAAGTGTTGCTGCTCCGTTTTGCCAATGACTTGGAAGACTATGCGAAGGTAGACCAGATGCCGGTTCTGGAAGGAAAGAGAATGACAATCCAACTCTCTCCGAAGAAAGTGGCGGCACCTAAGAAGAGCGCGGCTCCCAAGCCTGCCGAAGATGCGCCAAAGGCTGCGTCGGCTGAAACCGAAGAAGAATAAAGAAGTGAGTAACGCCATAGGTATAGTGCGTTGCCATATAATTTAATAATTAAAAAGTTAAAAAAAGATGCCAAAGATGAAGACTAACTCCGGTGCTAAAAAGAGATTTACTCTTACCGGAACAGGTAAAATCAAAAGAAAGCACGCTTTTCATAGTCACATCCTGACTAAGAAAACTAAGAAGCAGAAAAGAAACTTGTGCTACTCTACACTTGTTAGTACAACAGATGTAAGCCAGGTGAAAGAGCTCTTAGCAATGAAGTAATTGAAAAGCGTACAAAAGTATTAAAGTTATTAACCGAATGCATTAGCTTTAAGTCCGCTGCGTGAAGTAACGGCGCTAACATTCAAAAACAAGTAAAACTATGCCAAGATCAGTAAATCATGTTGCTTCTAAAGCAAGAAGAAAGAAAATTTTGAAATTGACCAGAGGTTACTTTGGTGCAAGAAAGAACGTTTGGACCGTTGCCAAGAATACTTGGGAAAAAGGTTTGACCTATGCGTTCCGTGACCGTAAGAACAAGAAGAGAAACTTCCGTGCTTTGTGGATTCAGCGTATCAACGCTGCCGCTCGTCTGGAGGGTATGTCTTACTCTAAGCTGATGGGCGCTTTGCACAAAGCTGGTATCGAAATCAACCGCAAAGTGTTGGCTGATTTAGCGATGAACCATCCGGAAGCTTTCAAGGCTATCGTTGCTAAAGCAAAGGCTGCATAAAAACAGTTAGCAGATAAATTACGAGGTGCTGATTACTCTTTTGGTAGTCAGCACTTTTTGTTTTCTGATACTCCGGGGAGGGGTTAAAACTTGAAAAGGACTTGAAACAATTTACTGCTTTTACTTGTTTCTTTCATAGAAACTCATTACCTTTGTTATAGAAAAAATAGCCGCATTGATTGGATCGGGAAACTCATCAATTTTTATGAAATACCGAGACAAGCTTCGCTTCTCAATGGCGGGCCACGCCCTTCGGGGTAACTCTTGAGTCGGTGGATTACAAAGAGGAGGAGCACTCAAATCATGTCATACGGAGTTTCATCACATCATCGGTGCGGCTTTCTATAAAAGAGGAACGGTAATCTGTTTGGATAACCGTTCCTCTTTCGTTTTATGCGGATGTGGGTGATTGTGAAACGATGATACGTGATGCTGAAACAGATGATGTGTCAAGGGAAGATAGATGATGTGTTTATACAAGACAGACCATCTGTATCGGGTGAACAGATGGTCTGTTTTGAAAAGAGTTTTTTTAAGTTTATTTGTTGTCCCGTAAGTCTTTTACCCTGACGGCTTTTCCTTCGCTCTGCGGCAAGGAACCTTTCTTTACCAACCGTAACTTCGGAGTTACCAGAATCTCGTCTTTCAGCTGGCGGGTAATGGCTTTGCTAATCTTTTGCAGCTCGATGTAATTGTCGGTAGAGAGGTCGCTAAGTTCAACTTCCACAATCATCTCATCCTGGTTATTGACCGTTTCGAGCGTGATGAGGTAATTGCTGCCCAATTCGGGGAATTGTACCAGCACCTTTTCCACCTGCATGGGGAAGATATTGACTCCCTTGATGATGAACATATCGTCGCTACGGCCTTTGATGCGGTCTATACGGATGTGGGTACGTCCGCAAGGGCACTTGCCGGGCAGGATGCGGGTAAGGTCGCGTGTACGGTAGCGGATGAGGGGCATCATCTCTCTGTCCAGCGTTGTCAGTACCAGTTCGCCGATTTCACCTTCCGGTACGGGTTCGCCGGTTTCCGGGTTAATGATTTCGACCAGGTAGCAATCTTCCCAGAAGTGCATGCCGTCTTGTTCGGTGCACTCGAAGGCTACGCCGGGACCGTTCATTTCAGTCATACCAAAGCTGTTATAGGCTTTGACGCCAAGCATGCGTTCAATCTTTCTGCGTTGCTCGTCTGTGTGGGGTTCGGCACCGATAACAAGCGTTTTCAGACTTGTGTCGGCGGGGTCCATCCCTTCTTCCTGGAATACCTCTGCCAAGCGGATGGCATAGCTGGGAATGGCATGCAGGGCAGTGGTCTTGAAGTCGGTGATGAACTTTATCTGACGCTTGCTGTTTCCGGCAGCGGCAGGAACAGTCAGCGCACCCAGACGTTCGGCTCCATACTGAAAGCCCAGTCCTCCGGTGAACATGCCGTAACCGGAGCTGTTTTGGAAAACATCCGTCTTACGGATACCTACCATATAGAGGCAGCGTGCCACTAAGTTAGCCCAAGAGTCCAAATCGTGTTGGGAGTGTACGATGACCGTCGGCGTGCCCGTAGTGCCACTGGAAGAATGGATACGTACTCCGTCCTCACGCATATCGCCTGCTACTAATCCAAAAGGATAATTGGCGCGCATATCGGCCTTGGTAGTAAACGGTATCTTACGTATGTCTTCTATAGACCGGATGCTGTCGGCAGTGATGCCATGCTCTTGGAATACCTTTTTATAATAAGGAGAGTTGGCGGCAATGCTGACAGTCTTTTTTAACCGTTGCAGTTGCAGTTCGCGCAACTGCTCACGGGGCATCGTTTCAATCTCTTCTTCCCAGTATTTGTTATTCATGGTATGTTGAAATTTAGAGTCAATTATAGTTTACATCAGTTTTTCAGCAATCTCTTTGCCGGCAGCCAATGCTTTGAGGTTCAGCTCTACAATGGCGTCGCCCTTGCGTTGGAAGATTTCGCGGATGCTGTCTTGCACCTTTGCGTAGTCGATGCCGAGGAAGGGGATGGTGGCGCCCAGCAGTACGATGTTCGCTACGCGGGGAGAGCCGACTTCTTTTGCCACTTCGTTTACGTTCAGCATGATTTTATGCGGCAGCTTGTTGATTTCGGCCTTGATGTCTTCTTCTGCCGGATAGTTGGGAATGTTGATGAAGGGGGCTTCATTGGTCACCAGCCAACCTTCGGGGCTGAGGTAGGGGAGGTAGCGCAGTGCTTCCATCGGTTCCAGGGAGATGATGAGGTCGCATTTTCCTGTGGGAATGAGGTCCGAAGCGATGGGTTGGTCGCTGATGCGCAGGTTGGACTGCACGTCGCCGCCTCGCTGGCTCATGCCGTGTACTTCTGCCTGCTTCATGTAGAGTCCGTCCTTGAGGGCTGCTTTGCCGATTACGGTGGCGATGGAGAGGATACCTTGTCCTCCTACGCCGGAAAGTATGATGTCTTTTTTCATGGCTTTACTTGTTTCTTTTTTTGCGTGCTAATGTTTGGATACATTCTCTGCGGGGGATGATGACGGATACGCCGTGGTGCTCGATTTCTTCCCGGATGATTTGCTTCATCTCTTCGTAGTTTTTCTTCAAGGGCACTACGACGCGGATGTGTTCGGGAGCTACACCGATGCCGGCGCAGATGGCTTCCAGACGTCCGGTGCCGGCAGAATCTTGTCCTCCGGTCATGGCGGTGGTTTCGTTGTCGGAGATGACGATGGTGACGTCGGCGTTTTCGTTGACGCAATCCAGCAGTCCCGTCATGCCCGAGTGGGTGAAGGTGGAGTCGCCGATGACGGCTACGGCAGGATGCAGGCCGGCATCTGAAGCACCCTTCGCCATGGTGATGGAGGCGCCCATATCCACACAAGAGTTAATGGCGTTGAATGGGGCATTGGCTCCCAGCGTGTAGCAACCAATGTCGCTGAACACCTTATAAGTGGGATATTCTTCTTTCAATACTTGGGTCAGCACCGTGTACATGTCGCGATGGCCGCAACCCTCGCACAAAGCGGGCGGGCGCATCTCTACCAGAGAAGGAACGCTGAATTCAGCCTTGTTCTCCTTGCCTACGGCACGTGCCACGCTGTCCGGGTTCAGCTCTCCGTCTTGTGAAAGAGTGCCGTCCAAACGGCCTTTTACTTTGATGCCGATGCCCAGATAGCCTTTCAGTTGTTTTTCTACGAACGGTTGTCCGTCTTCCAGTACCAGAATCTCGTCACATGCTTCTACCAGCTGCATCAGCTGTTTCTTGGGCAACGGGTATTGTCCGATTTTCAGTACCGGATATTCGCAACCTTCGGGATAGTTCTCCATCAGGTAGTTGTAGCCGATGCCGCATGCCACGATACCCAGCTTTTTGTTGGGGCCGTCGGTATATTTGTTGTAAGCGGAGTTTTCAGAAGCTTTGATAAATTCGTCCTGGCGTTGCAGCAATGCTTTGTAGCGTTTGCGTGCATTACCCGGCAGGAGGATGAATTGACGCGGGTCTTCGCTGAAGGAAATCTCATTCTGCGGTTGTTGCTCCTTGCGCTCTACGCCGGAACGGGAGTGTGCCAGGCGCGTAACCATGCGCATCAGGATGGGTTCGCCGGTCTGTTCGGAGAAGTTGAATCCGTTGTACACCATGTCGTATGCTTCCTGCTGGTTGCTTGGTTCGTACATCGGGATGAGGGAGAAGTCGCCATAGAAACGGCTGTCCTGCTCGTTCTGAGAGGAATGCATGCTGGGGTCGTCGGCAGCAATGATTATAAGACCACCTTTTACGCCGGTAATGGCAGAGTTGATGAAACAGTCGGCAGCCACGTTCATACCCACGTGCTTCATGCACACCAGTGAACGCTTGCCTGCAAAGGACATGCCCAGGGCAGCTTCCATTGCAGTTTTCTCGTTGGAGCACCAGCGGTTATGGATGTTCTTTTCGGCAGTAATCGGTGCCATCTGAATATATTCGGTGATTTCCGTAGAAGGAGTGCCGGGATAGGCATATACACCCGAAAGTCCGGCGTCTAATGCAGCTTGTGCAATGGCTTCATCGCCAAGTAAGAGTTGCTTGCTCATATCTGAATATTTAAGTGTTAGTCATGGATTAATATTTGACGCAAATATAGGATTTTGCTTTTATTTTATCAGCAGATTACTTGAAAATCTTTCTTTCGTTTAATGCATTCCAATATTTTCTTGCATTTTTCATGTGCTCGGCATAATTGGATGCAAAGTTATGGGTGCCCGAGAAGTCCTCTTTGGCACACATGTAGAGGTAGTTGTGTTTCGTATGGTTCAGCACAGCATCCAGCCCGATGGGTGAGGGGATGCGTATGGGACCGGGAGGTAGTCCGGTGTTGAGATAGGTATTGTAGGGGGATTCTACTGCCAGATGGGCATTCGTAATTCTCCGCAAGCCGAAGTCCTGCAAGGCAAATTTGATGGTAGGGTCGGCTTGCAGGGGCATGCCGGTGTGCAGGCGGTTGATGTAGAGCCCTGCCACCATTGGTTTTTCGGGATTGTTGTTTGTCTCTTCCTCGACGATGGCGGCGAGGGTGCAGACTTCCGTCGGGGTCATTCCGATGGCGGTGGCTTTGTCTAAGCGTTCCTGGTTCCAGAACTTCTGGTGCTCTTTTTGCATTCTTTCGAAGAACTCTTCTGCACTCATGTCCCAATAGACTTGGTAGGTTTCGGGGATGAAGAGGCAGGGCAGGGTCTCTTTGTTGTATCCCAGTTTTTGTTGGAATGCGGAGTCGTTCATCAATCCGGCTATTTCGGCGGAGTCTATCATGAGCTGTTTGCCTACGCTGCGTGCCAGCCGGTCCAGTGTGCGCACGCTGCCGACGGTGAGGTTCGTAGGTTCTTGATATCCGCGGTACAGACGGCTGAATACGTGATATACGTTTTCCCCCGGCCGGATGGCGTAGCGTCCGGTGTGTATATTTTCGGAATATTTCTTGTATTGGGCCATCCAGCGGAAGCCGGTGAAGCTTCGAGGATGGCCTTGTTGTTCCACCTTATTATATATGGAGTCGGCGGTGTCGTCGCGGTCTATATAGATATAGACTGTCTTTTTCGGATGGAATTGCGGGGCAAACAGATAGTAGTATACTGTTCCTGCACAAGCTGCTCCAATAAGAATCAGTGCGACGAATGTTCCGATAATGATTTTCTTCTTTTCCATTTTGTTTTACTGCATCTTTAGTCGGGCAAAGTTAGTAAAAAATGGAGTGAAAACCATCAAGTCATATCAGTTAATTCGATAGCTGACAAAGGCTATGCGTTTGCTGTCCGGTGCCCATGAGTTGACATTGATGGTGCCTTGTCCACCGAAAAGCTTTAACAATGTCTTGGGTTCTCCACCGTTTGCGGGCATTAGGCGCAGCTCTACGTTCTTGTTTGCCAGGTGCTCTCCCGGTTCCAGGTCACCTTTGTAGTAGGTGATGAATACAACGGATTTTCCGTCAGGGGAGATGTGGGGGAACCAGGAGTTACGGGTTTCGTCAAAGGTCATCTGGGTCTGTTCGGAGCCGTCTGCCTTCATGCGCCAGACTTGCATGAGTCCGGTGCGTACGGAATTGAACCAGATGTATTGTCCGCAGGGGGAATATTCCGGTCCGTCATCCAGACCTTCGGCAGTGGTCAGGCGGGTTTCTTCACCTCCTTCCGCCGGGATGGTATAGACGTCATAGTTGCCGTTTCGTTCGGCGCAATAGGCAAGCTCTTTGCCGTCGGGGCTCCAGCCGTGGAGGTAGCTGGGAGCCATAGGTGTTATTAAACGGGGAGTGCCGCCCGTGATGGGAAGTGTATAAATGCGCGATTTATAGTCTTCTTTCGTCCCGTGGCTGATGGCTATCTGCTGTCCGTCGGCCGAGAGGACGTGGTCGTTGTTGCAGTTTTGGGCAAATCCGGTGTTTATCAGTTCCGGTTCGGCAGGCGAGGTGGGGGAAAGGCGGTAAAGCTTTCCGTCGCTGTTGTATAGCAGCCATTGCCCGTCGGGCGTCCAATTGGGAGCTTCAATCCGATAGGGAAATTCTTTTACGACGGTCCGGTTACCGTTGGTTACATCCAGTATTTCGAGGACGCTGGTAATCTCGTTTTTTTGTTGAGCGGTTGCGGTCAGTGCAACAGTTGCAAAGAAGGGGATTAGATAGGGTTTCATGTTCATATCGTATTTAATAAATCTCCGCAAGATACATTTTTTATTGGAAACTACATGGTCGGAGCATGCTTTTTTCAGAGAGAAGCTGTAGTGATGGTCGAATGCGTAGTGCTTATCATATGAATAGTCTCCGGTATTGCGCTGAATACCTTTGAGGGCTACGATAGATTATGTTTTTCCTTGCAGAGAATTATTCGTCCGACGGTTGTTGCTTATTCGTCCGACATCTGTTGCATTATCGTCCGACAGCTGTCGGACGATAATGCAACAGATGTCGGACGAATAATTCTTAGTAAATGTGGAAATAAAGCACAGTAAGGCTAACTCAAAATCTCTCAAACATCCATTCATCTACCTTCAGCTCCTTGCCTTTAAACACGAAATAAAGGTCGTGAATGCCGTCTTTGTCTGTGTCTATCTTTGTAGAGACAGTCTGCAAAGAGTCTGAATTGAAGGAGGTGGAAGCAGCGGGTGGGCGTTTCCACTGAAGAATTTGGGTGATTCTATCGGACGCGTGTCTTTCTTTCCTGAATCGGAAAGCGCCCACACATCGTTTCCTGCGGATATAGCCGCCAGCAGCAAAGCCGCTGTAAATAATTTGATTCTTTTCATTTGTTTATAGTATGTTATAGAAACCTATGGTAGCCTTTTGATTTTGGCTTGTGTTCTTCAATCACCTCAATCCTTTATTTAAGATTGAAAAATTGGGTTATTGAAAAGTTGCCGCAAATATTGGGGATTACTATGTATAATATAAGGTGTATTATGCTTTTAATAATGTACCTATATGTTTCAAGTTATCATTGTAATCAGATGGTGCTGTTTTAAACTAGCTTTACTTGCTTTGGGATAATTATGCGGCTATGGATTAAACTGTTTGGAAGGGCATTGTGTTTTATGCAAATATATTCGTAGAAGAGCGTTTTTTATTCTAACGATTCTTGAAAAGAAAAAGCACTGATTATTCCAGATAATCAGTGCTTGAATATCGAGCCGCTAGCCAGACTTGAACTGGCGACCTACGCGTTACGAATGCGTTGCTCTACCAACTGAGCTATAGCGGCAATAAGCTTTTGTTTACGGGGTGCAAAGGTACATCTTTATTTGAAAAGGCAAAAAGAATCTCTGTTTTTTTTAGAAATATTTTAGTGGGATAATTTTCTATTTGAATGTCTTGAACTTTATTGCCATAAAAATTGGATAATAAAACGAAAAGAAGCATCTTTGTCGTAGGTCCTATAGCAAATAAGTCTGATACTGATTATGAATTTAAGAATCTATTATAAATATCTTTCTTCACGCATAGCGTCCAAATGGACGGTGCTGTTGGTAGATGTAATTATCGTTGTGATTTCCATGCTTTCTGCGTGTTTTTTGCAATATAGGCTTTCGTCCGTATCTTATGAAATTTCTTTATATGTATGGCTGACCATTTGGGCTGTCTTGTGTAATATCTGTTTCTTTCATATTCTCCGTACTTATGTGGGTGTTATCCGTTTTTCCTCTTTTGTAGATATTTATCGTGTGTTTTGGAGTCTTACGATAAGCTATGTTGTCCTGTTTTTAGGGAATTGCTGTTGGTCTGTTTCGGGGCTTGGAGAAACTTTGCCGAACAGCATTCTGTTTATGGCATATATGTTCACCTTCTCTCTGATGGCTTGTATGCGCATTGCTGTGAAGATGCTTTATGAAGCTATTGCTTTTGATGCACGTCATTGCGTGAATGTTTTTATTTATGGATTCCATGGGACTGGAGTCAATGTTGCAAAATCCTTGAGAGTTAGTCGTAATAATCATTATCGCCTGCGTGGCTTTATTTCGGACGAACCTGATATGATAGGTAAACATACGATGGGATGCAGGGTATATCCCAATGATGAGCAGCTGTTTGACCGTCTAAAGAAAAAGAAAGTGGATACAATCATTATCTCTCCAAGCAAGGTGTCGGATTTGGAAAATTCCGGAATGCTGGATAAACTGTTCTCTCATGATATTCATGTAATGACCGTTCCTCCCTTAAGCGATTGTATGGACGATGGACTGATAAAGGACATTCAAATAGAAGATTGGCTCCGTAGAGAACCGGTGCAAGTTGACATGCGTAAAATTACGGCCCATATCGAGGGGCGTAGAGTAATGGTTACGGGAGCGGCGGGAGCTGTAGGAAGGGAAATCGTTCGCCAGTTGGCTACACTGAATCCTTATCAGTTGATTCTGGTAGATCAGGCAGAATCCCCATTGTATGATGTACAGTTGGAATTGTCTGATCATTGGAAGAATCTGGAGGTCCGTGTATTGGTTGCAGATGTTGCTAACCGTACGCGTATGGAGGCTATATTTGAAGAAACACGTCCTCAACTTGTTTTTCATTCTGCTGCTTATAAGCATGTACAACTGATGGATGATTTTGTGTCGGAGGCAATTCAAACGAATATATCGGGGACAGTGAATATTGCAGACCTGGCGGTAAAGTATAGAGTGTCCCGTATGGTTATGATATCTGCTGCTAATGCACGTCATCCGGAAAATGCTATGGAATATAGTAAGCGTGTGGCGGAAATATATGTGCAGTCATCTGATTGCAGGTTGAAACGCGACAAAGGGGAAACTGATATGTTCATAGTACGTTTGGGTGAGGTGTATCCGACGAATACTCATTGTTTGATTACCTTGTCTGAAGCTTGTATGCTCACCCTGGAAGTGGGAGTCATGGGGGATGGGGGAGAAGTGTACATTGTGGGAGGGCCTGGGGATGGACTTTTGGATTCTGTAATCAGTGAAAAGATAAAGCGTGAAAAGGCATCTGTTGATGATTATGAACATGTGCGGGAAGAAGTGCTGGCCTTGGTGCAACATAGTTATACTGAAAAAAAGGCTATTTTGATTGGACTAATGAAAAAAATAGTGCCAATTTTTCCGCTTTCTTCTACCCGATGAAAAGACGTGAAAGTGACAGCTTTTTAATGCTTTTTCTGAAACTTAGAGGTGGAATAAATGTATATTATAAAAATAATATATTACCTTTGTGCCCGATTTATATTTATTACAAGAACTCAAAAGATTAATCAGAATATCTTATGCGTAGATTAATAACACTATTCTTTTTGGTATTTACTTTGTCAGGGGTAGCTTTTGCTCAGCAGATGTCAGATGATCAGGTTGTTCAGTATGTAAAAAGCGCTCAGCAGATGGGCAAAAATCAAAAGCAGATTACTACTGAATTAATGCGGCGGGGAGTGACAAAGGAACAAGTTGAAAGAATTCAGAAAAAGTATGAAAACTCTAAATCTGGAAGTCCGCAGAGCAATACCCAAGATGAGAAGCGTTCTCGTCAACGTGGTGAAATGAGTGGCGTAGTCAAAGGGCTGCGTACAACCTCGGAAACTTATTCTGCCAGACAAACGGATGTTGCAGGGGATTCTTTACAAATGATGGATAATCGTTCCTTGTCTCAAGAGAAGGAAACAGAGGATCCGACTTCGCAAATTTATGGTCATAATATTTTTACTAACGATAATTTGACTTTCGAACCCAATGTGAATGTTGCTACTCCCGAGAATTATCGTCTGGGACCTGGTGACGAGGTGATTATTGATGTGTGGGGAGCTTCTGAAACAACGATTCGACAAACAATCTCTCCGGAAGGAAGTATTCTTGTGAATAATTTAGGACCGGTTTATCTGAGTGGCAAAACAGTAAAGGAAGCCAATAATTATTTGAAACAAGAATTTGCCAGAATATATTCTGGAGTAACCGGAAATGTTCCGTCTACCCAAGTTAAATTGACATTAGGAGAAATACGTTCTATTCAAGTAAACGTTATGGGTGAAGTTGTGGTGCCCGGAACTTATACCCTCTCATCATTTGCTTCCGTATTTCATGCTTTATATCGTGCAGGTGGTGTGAATCCGATTGGTAGTTTGCGCAGTATTAAAGTGATTCGCAATGGAAATACAATAGCGGATTTGGATGTTTACGATTTACTTATGAAAGGAAAAATGAAAGATGACATCCGTCTGCAGGATGGTGATGTAATTCTTGTGGATCCTTACCAGTCACTGGTACAGATATTAGGTAAGGTAAAACGTCCGATGTTTTATGAAATGAAACCCACTGAAACCGTAGGTACATTATTGAAGTATTCAGGTGGTTTTACGGGTGATGCTTATAAGAAAGCATTACGTATAATCCGTAAAAGTGGACGTGAGCATCAAATTTATAATGTGGATGAGATGGATTATTCCGTATTCCGCGTAGATGACGGTGATAAGATAACGGTTGATTCCGTTTTACAGCGTTTTGAGAATCGTGTGGAAATCCGCGGTGCTGTATATCGTGAAGGTTTGTACCAGTTGGACGGTATGATGAATACAGTGAAGCAGCTGATTAAGAAAGCGGAAGGACTTCGCGGAGATGCATTCTTAAACCGTGCTATAATCGATCGTGAACTTGAAGACTTGTCGCATGAGGTTATACAAGTAGATGTGAAAGGTTTGCTGAACGGGACGGCTGCAGATATTCCTTTGCAGAAGAATGACATTTTATATATTCCAAGTATTCATGACTTGAAGGAAGAAGCTACACTTACCATTCATGGTGAAGTTGCCAATCCGGGTACATATCTTTATTCTGATAAAATGACAGTAGAGGATTTGGTGTTGCAGGCTGGTGGCTTGTTGGAGGCGGCGGCTACAACAAAGGTTGAAGTTGCACGGCGCATGAAAGATCCGAAGAGTACATCTTTCAGTACTACAGTAGGCCAGAATTTCTCTTTTGATTTGAAAGATGGCTTATTGGTGGGAGAAGGAAGCCAGGATTTCCATCTTGAGCCTTTTGATGAAATTTATGTTCGTAAGAGTCCGTCCTATTTTAAACAACAGAATGTTATGGTGGGCGGAGAAGTCCTTTTTAGCGGTAATTATGCACTATCGAAAAAGAATGAACGTTTGAGTGACTTGATAGCTAAGGCTGGTGGAGTAACTCCCGATGCTTATATAAAAGGAGCGCGTCTTATACGTAGGATGACCGAAGAAGAATTCCGCCGTAAGGAAGATGCTCTGCGTATGGCGCAAGCGGGAGGCGGAGATTCCATATCTGTAAAAAGATTGGATTTGTCCGATACCTATTCTGTAGGTATAAATCTGGGAGAGGCCTTGAAAAATCCTGGTTCAGATGCTGATATGGTGCTTCGCGAGGGAGATGTATTATTTGTTCCGGAGTACGTAAGTACAGTGAAAATCAACGGTGCTGTAATGTATCCGAATACAGTTTTATATAAAAAGGGTGAAAGCTTGAAATATTACATCAACCAGGCTGGTGGCTTTGGTAATGACGCCAAGAAACGCAAGGTCTATGTAATATACATGAATGGTACAGTTTCTCGTTTAAGAGCAGGAAACAAGAAAGCCATTGAACCAGGTTGTGAAATAATTGTTCCAAGTAAAGAACAGAAAAGGAAGATGACTACTACTGAAATTCTGGGAATGGGAAGTACGACAGCTTCTATTGCAGCGATGATTGCGACTATGGTTAATCTCTTTAAGTAATTTGAATTATGAGCGAAGAAAGAATACAAAACATAACTTCTCCACAACCAGAGGAACAAGAAATAGATTTGATAGAACTGGCCCAGAAAGTATGGGCTAGTCGCAAATTGGTTTTTAAGGCGTGTGGTATCGCTGCCCTTGTTGGACTGGTTGTTGCATTTAGTATTCCTAAGGAGTACTCTACAAGTGTGACGTTGGCTCCGGAGAGTGGTGGCAAATCTGGTGGTGGAAGTATGGGAGCCCTTGCAGCCATGGCGGGTATCAATTTGGGTACTTCTTCTGGTGAAGATGCTTTGTCACCCGAACTTTATCCTGATATTGTAAGTTCTACTCCTTTTCTGATTGAACTGTTCGATGTTAAAGTCAAGGATCAGAAAGCAAAAGTAGACACGACTTTATATGCTTATTTGAAAGAAGAACAGCGTTCTCCTTGGTGGAGTGCAATTTTCTCCGCTCCTTTTAAGGTGTTAGGATGGACATTGTCTTTGTTTAAGGATGAACCGGAAGAGGGGGATGCAAAGCTGGATCCTTTTCGTCTTACTAGAGATGAGTCTGCCATTGCAGATGCTTTAAGTAAACGTATCTCTGTTTCCGTAGACAAAAAGACAGGTGTGACAACCTTGTCTGTTACTATGCAGGATCCTTTGATATCTGCTTCGCTGACGGATACCGTGATGCATTGCCTGCAGAACTACATCACAGATTATCGAACTAATAAAGCTCGTCATGATTTGGCATTTACCGAAAAACTTTATGGAGAAGCAAAGGCCAGTTATGAGTCTGCCCAGAAGAAATACGCAAATTTTGTAGATGCAAACCAGAATATAATATTGCTGAGTTATCGCGCAGAGCAAGAGCGTTTACAGAATGAAATGAATTTAGCCTATCAAGTATATACACAAGTGTCTCAACAATTGCAGATGGCAAGAGCTAAGGTGCAGGAGATTACACCGGTATATACGGTTGTCCAGCCGGCTACGGTACCTTTGAAGCCTGCAAAGCCCAATAAATTGATGATTTTGATCGGCTTCATGTTCTTAGCTGGTGTCGGCAGTGTGGGATGGATATTATTTGTAAAAGATTTATTAAAGGGATGGAAAAAGCAAACAATATGATGACGGATAATGTATGATGTGCTGGCATGCATTATACACAGCACCCAAGTCTGAACATAAGTTAATGCAGCGTTTGAATGCTGCGGGATATACTACATATTGCCCGATGCAGGCTGTGTTTGTAAAATGGAAAGGGCATACCCGGAAGGTGATTACTCCTCTTTTTTCCGGATGTTTGTTTGTTGCCGGTAATGTGTCGGAAGTTACCTCATTGGCTTCATTGCAGAAGGCTGCTATATTAGTAGATAATGAAGGAAAAAGTTTGTCTATTGAGGCGGGCAAAGCAGAACTTCCTGCCAAGTTTGCCCAATTGCTGAAGTTATGATGAAGCTGATAACAGAAGAGCTGCTGGATACCGTTACTTCACGAGCTAAGGAGAACTCCCGTTTACGTATGAATTATAATTTTCATGCGTCTATGGATGCTCCTATTCATCGGTTGCTGAATGCTTTGGAACCGGGAACTTATCTTCCTCCTCACCGTCATACAGATAAGGAAGAAACTTATCTGGTTTTGCGTGGAAGTCTGCTGGCATTTTTTTATGATGATGCCGGTAATGTAACAGATAAGGTATGCCTCAATCCTTCGGAAGGTAAATATGGTCTGGAAATTCCTTCTAATACATGGCATAGTATTATTGCCTTGGAGTCAGGTACCGTTATTTTTGAAATTAAAAAAGGCCCATATCAGCCTCTACCCTCAGAGGATTTGGCTTCGTGGGCTCCTCAGACTTCTGATACGGAAGGAATAAAGGCTTTTATGAAGCGGATGTTGGAACTTTAACATTTTCCCCGATAAACCCATAAGAAAGCCTCCCGATATATTTTATTGTATACCGGGAGGCTTCTTTATGTACCATGTTATTAGTCAAACAGGCTCTTGAACTTTTTGAATATTTTCTCTTTAATCGAAGTGTTCGGCTTGAAGTTATCCGATTCTTCCATCTCCTCCAATGCTCTCTTCTCATCCTTGCTCAGCGTTTCGGGTACATATACGCTGACATTTACCAGCAAATCTCCCGTGCCGTACCCGTTCACGTTGGGTAAACCTTTGCCGCGCAGGCGGAGTACTTTTCCCGGTTGCGTACCTGAGTCAATTTTTACTTTCACCTTTCCATCAATCGTGGGAATTTCTACCGCACCACCCAAGGCTGCTGTCGGGAAGCTGAGGAGCAGGTTGTAAATCAAGTCATTTTCATCGCGTATCAGGTTCGGGTCTTGCTCTTCCTCTACAAGAATCAGCAGGTCACCCGGTACACCGTTGTGCTTGCCTGCATTTCCTTTTCCGCCCATAGAGAGTTGCATACCTTCTGCAACACCTTTCGGGATTTTTACGGTTACTACTTCTTCACCGTATACAATACCTTCACCGGCACATTCCTTACACTTGTTTTTGATGATTTTGCCTTCACCGCCACAAGTCGGACAAGTGGTTCTTGTTTGCATGGTGCCGAGTATGGTTTGCTGGTTACGGATTACCGTGCCACTGCCGTTACAAGTCGGGCAGGTTTCGGTGCCGCCGTTGCCTTCGGCTCCCGTACCATGACAGTGGGTACAAGGCACGTATTTCTTCAGCTTGAATTTCTTTTCCACACCGGTAGAGATTTCCTTGAGGTTCAGTTTTACCTTGACGCGCAAGTCCGAACCACGGTAACGGCGTTGTTGTGTGCCGCCACCTCCGCCGAAACCTCCAAAACCGCCAAAACCTCCTCCACTGTGTCCGCCAAAGATGTCACCGAACATGGAGAAGATGTCGTCCATGGACATGCCTCCACTGAAGCCGCCGAACGGACCACCATTACCGGCGGCACCACCCAGTCCGGCATGACCAAACTGATCGTAGCGGGCACGCTTGTCCGGATTGCTTAGTACGTCGTATGCCTCTGCCGCTTCCTTGAATTTCTCTTCGGCTGTTTTGTCGCCCGGATTCTTGTCCGGATGATATTGGATGGCTTTCTTGCGATAGGCTTTCTTTATTTCTTCTACCGTTGCTGTCTTTTCGACTTCCAATACTTCGTAGTAATCTCTTTTTTCCATACAGTTTTATGTTATTCTCCGACTACCACTTTGGCATGACGGATCACTTTGTCGTTTAGGATGTAACCGGTTTGTACACAGTCCAGAATTTTGCCTTTCAGTGCTTCATTGGGTGCCGGAATCACGGCGATGGCTTCGTGATAGTCTGTATCGAGCGGTTGTTCCTTTGTCTCTATTACCTTAACGCCGTTTTGTCCCAATACAGACATGAATTTGTTGTAGATCAGTTCAACGCCTTCTTTTACGGCGGCTACGTCGGTGGCTGTCTCCATGTTTTTGAGGGCGCGTTCAAAGTCATCCACAATGGGTAGGATACTGCTGATACTCTTTTCACCACCGTTCAGGATGAGTTCTGCTTTCTCCTTCATGGTACGTTTGCGGTAATTGTCAAACTCGGCAGACAAGCGCAGGTATTTGTCCTTCTGCTCTTCAATCTGTTCATTGGCCTTTTCCAGTTCCTGGGCGAGCTTTTCTTCTTCTGTCAGGGGAGCTTCGTTTTCTTGTGAAGTTTCTTGTCCGACAGTTTCTTCGTCACATTCGTTAGGAGTAGCTTGAGTTTTCAGCTCCTCTTCCTGGTTGTTTTCTTTTTCTTTCGGATTCATATTGTTATGCTTATTATTCTTGTAAAATGATTTAGCTTTCATTGCTGTTAAGGGTTTAAGTTAATACGATATTAGTGCTCCAGCAAAAACTTTGCCAAAACGGATATTTTTGCCGAAAACGCTGCAAAGGTAATACTTTTATGTCAGATTGACAGCGCTTCTCTGTGTCTATTCATGGAAAAATAACTATCTTTGCACTCGCAATTCGCAGACTAATAGGTATTAAATAGTAAATTGTAAATAAATAAATCGTAAATATAAAGATGATTACAGTCTCTAATGTCTCAGTACAGTTTGGTAAAAGAGTGTTGTTCAATGACGTAAACTTGAAGTTTACAAGTGGTAACTGTTATGGTATCATCGGTGCCAACGGCGCCGGAAAATCTACTTTCCTGAAAACGATTTCCGGGGAGCTGGACCCTACGACGGGCTCCATCATGCTGGCTCCGGGAGAGCGTCTTTCCGTTTTGAGCCAGGACCACTTCAAGTGGGATGCTTTTACGGTGATGGACACGGTGATGATGGGACACACGGTGTTGTGGGATATCATGAAGCAGCGTGAAGTGCTGTATGCCAAAGAGGATTTCACAGACGAGGATGGACTGAAGGTTTCCGAATTGGAAGAGAAATTTGCCGAGTTGGACGGCTGGAATGCCGAAAGCGATGCTGCCGCCTTGTTGAGTGGTTTGGGTATCAAGGAAGACAAGCATTATCTGTTGATGGGTGAGTTGAACAACAAAGAAAAGGTGCGTGTCATGCTGGCGCAAGCTCTCTATGGAAATCCTGATAACTTGCTGCTGGACGAGCCTACCAATGACTTGGATATGGAGACCGTGACTTGGCTGGAAGAGTACCTCTCCAACTTTGAGCATACGGTGCTGGTGGTAAGCCACGACCGTCACTTCCTCGACTCCGTTTGTACGCATACGGTGGACATCGACTACGGAAAGATTAACCTCTTTGCCGGTAACTATAGCTTCTGGTACGAGTCCAGCCAGCTGGCGCTCCGTCAGCAGCAGAACCAGAAGGCAAAGGCCGAGGAGAAGAAGAAAGAGCTGGAAGAGTTTATCCGCCGATTCAGTGCCAATGTGGCAAAGAGCAAGCAGACTACCAGCCGCAAGAAGATGTTGGAGAAACTGAATGTAGAAGAAATCAAGCCGTCATCACGTAAGTATCCGGGCATCATCTTTACGCCCGAACGCGAACCGGGTAATCAGATTCTGGAAGTTTCCGGTTTGACGAAAACGCTGGAAGATGGTACGGTGCTGTTCCGCGACGTCAACTTCAACGTAGAGAAGGGAGACAAGATTGTATTCCTTTCGCACGACCCGCGTGCCATGACCGCCCTGTTCGAGATTATCAACGAGAATATGAAACCGGATGCAGGTACTTTCAACTGGGGTGTGACTATCACCACCGCTTACCTGCCGCTGGACAATACTGCATTCTTTAATACAGACCTGAATCTGGTGGACTGGTTGAGCCAGTTCGGTGAAGGCAATGAAGTCTATATGAAGAGCTTCCTGGGACGTATGCTGTTCTCCGGCGAGGAGGTGCTGAAGAAAGCAAGCGTATTGTCGGGAGGTGAGAAGATGCGTTGCATGATTGCACGTATGCAGCTGCGCAATGCCAATTGCTTGATTCTGGATACACCTACCAATCACCTCGACTTGGAGTCTATCCAGGCATTCAACAATAATCTAAAGACCTATAAAGGCAATATCCTTTTCTCATCCCACGACCACGAGTTCATTCAGACGGTTGCCAACCGTATCATCGAATTGACTCCGAACGGTATTATCGACAAGATGATGGAGTATGACGAATACATCACTTCAGACCACATCAAGGAGTTGCGTGCACGTATGTACGCAACAAAGTGATAACGGAAGCTAAGGACTAAATAAGCATATTTTAAATCGTTCCATCATGAGGAAAAAATCGTTCCACCATGGTGGAACGATTTTTTTACCACGGTGGAACAATATTTCTGCCATGATGGAACGATTCTTCTTTCATATCTTTTTGGTTTAATAAAGGCTTGTGCGATATTGAAAAAAAGAAGAAGGTGTGTCAGAATGATTTTTAGCTATCATTCTGACACACCTTCTTTTGCTATTAAAAGAGTCTCTTTGTTCTTATTAAGGCGGGGAATAGTCTGAGTTATTGTTTCTCCTTATATATAATTTTGCCTTGGCTTTCGCCGAAAAGGTTGTCGCCTAGCGTGGTAATCTTATTCCCCGTGGCAAGCACATAGCGCAGGTTGTCGCATCCCATAAATGCTCCGTACTCAATGGCGGTTACACTGGCAGGAAGCACCAGCGTGCCGCACAAACGGCCGCAGCCACTGAATGCACGCTGTCCAATGCTTCTAAGCTCTTGCGGGAGCCGTACGTTCAGCAGATACTTCTTTTGGGTGAAAGTATAGTCGGGAATTGCAGTGGCATTACTGTTGGTCATGTCGATGGAAACCAGATTGGGCATATAGTCGCGTATCAATGTGAAGTCGGCTTCGTCCATTTTTCCTTCAACGGTCAGAAAGTTAACGTCTTTGGGCTGAAATCCGGCTCTTAACAGTTCGCTGGCAAGGCTGCCCATTTTACCAATCTGCACATTTACTGTCAGTGGTTCTCCTTCAATGAATGCAAAGGTTTCCCATTTCTTTTTGGTACGATAGGAGTCACTGCATCCCAATGGAACAAATATGGCTGTAACGCTATCGGCCAATGCTTCGGACAACAGATTGGGAGCCGTTTTCTTCCGTATCTGGCATATCTTGAGATTTTTGCATCCCTTAAAGGCAGCATCTTCGATGTTCTTGGTCTTGTCGGAAAGGATAATCCTGGTCAGCGTCTCCTTACCTACAAATGTACTGTCGTCCATTTGCTTGCAGAAGGCATATGCCGGAATGCAATTGGCAGGATATACATAAAAACGGTTTGGATAAGTCCCGTTCTTGCCTGCATACATGCTGATGGAGGCATTGGAAATGTCCAGCAGTTGCAGGTTTTTGAATTCATCCCGTAGATGCCTGAAATCTACGGCATTCAGCTTGCCCTGCAGGGTCAGTTGGGTGATTTCATTGGCTTCCGCTTCTGTCATCAGTTCCACCAGGGTACCAGGTTTGGCCACGTAGTATCTTTTGGATTTTTGTGCCGAGGCATTCAGCATTAACGCCAGTCCGGCAACGGCTAAAAGTATTTTTCTTAGTTTCATGTTTGTCGATTCCAGATTGATTTTTCAAATATAAGAAGAAACCGGCAGGAATACATGAAGTTTTTTCTTTTTATTATTATTTTTGTCGGATATTAATCAAAATGAGATACAAATGGAGACGGAAGAAACGGTGAAGGAAGAGTGTGTTGCTATGAGTAAAACAAAACGTATTTGGCTGGCATTCGTTGATATAGTACTGTTTACTGTACTTTTTATGATTTTTCTGTTTTTGTTTGCCATACCTTTTGCGATTGCTTTCCCTGAGTTGAAGACACAAGCTGGTGGGATGAGCGTCTATTTAATGATGTTGAATGAAGTCTTGATGTTGGCCAGTGGGCTTATTGCCGCTTGTATGGTGCTGGGCTTTAGGAAGCTTCCTTTTTCGGGCTTGGGCTTGTCTTTGAAGGGATGGGGTAGAAGCCTGCTGAACGGAGCTTTGTTTGTCGTGTTCTTGTATGCAGTTGGTTTTGGCTTGTCTTTATTGTTGGGGGCTGTGGAAGTGGCAGGGGTCTTGTTTTCTCCCATTTCGTTGTTGTCGAGTCTTTTGCTTTATTTTTTAGTGGCAGTTACGGAAGAAGTTATTGGACGCGGTTTCATTTTAGGGCGTATGCTGGATGGAGGCGTCAATAAGTTTGTGGCATTGCTTATCTCTGCGGTGTTATTTTCGTTGATGCATCTTTTCAATCCCAGCTTTGCCTTCGTCCCGTTTTTGAATATCATGCTGGCGGGTTGTTTCTTGGGAGCTTCCTATATATACACGCGCAACCTCTGTTTCCCCATTGCCTTGCATTGGTTCTGGAACTGGATTCAAGGTTCTGTTTTGGGATATAAAGTCAGTGGAAATGAATTCAGCAATGAGAATCTGCTGATTCTTCACTTTCCGGAAGAAAATCTGATAAATGGAGGAACTTTCGGGTTCGAAGGCTCCATTCTGTGTTCACTGCTTTTAGTGCTTGGTACAGTAATTATCTTAAGACACTATTATAAGGGATTAGTGATTAGGGATTAATGAATTAATACGGAAACCATTAACCACTAACCATTAATCACTAATCCCTAATCACTAATTCTGTTCCACTCCTTTCATTGTCAGTTGTATGCGTTTCCGGTCCATATCTATGCTGAGTACCTTTACGCGTATATGTTGATGAATGGACACTACTTCATTAGGGTCTGATATGAATCTGTCGGCGAGTTGGGAGAGGTGTACCAGTCCGTTTTCCTTGATGCCTATATCGACAAATGCGCCGAAGTTGGTGATGTTTCCTACGATGCCGGGCAATTCCATGCCTTCGCGCAGGTCGTTGATGGTGCGCACGTTCTTGTCAAATTCAAATATCTTTATCGGTCCGCGTGGGTCACGTCCGGGCTTGTCCAGCTCTTGCAGGATGTCTTTCAGTGTCGGCATGCCCACGGTGGGGGAGAGGTAGCGTTCCGGATTAATCTTCAGACGCAGCTCCCGGCTGGCTATCAGCTCGGCTACGCTGCAACCCAAGTCCTTTGCCATTTGTTCTACGATGCAATAGCTTTCCGGGTGTACGGCAGTATTGTCCAGCGGATTCTTTGCCTGCGGAATGCGTAGGAAGCCGGCACATTGCTCAAACGCCTTGGCACCCATACGAGGTACTTTCATCAGTTCCTTGCGCGAGGTGAAGGCACCGTTTTCGGCACGATAGTTCACAATGTTCTGTGCCAGTTGCGGCCCCAATCCCGAGATGTAGGTCAGCAGATGGCTGCTTGCGGTGTTCAGGTTGACACCTACCAAGTTTACACAGTTTTCTACGGTCTGGTCCAATGATTTTTTCAGCTTGGTTTGGTCCACATCATGCTGGTATTGCCCCACACCAATAGATTTCGGGTCAATCTTTACCAACTCTGCCAGCGGGTCCATCAGTCGTCTGCCTATGGACACAGCACCGCGTACGGTGACGTCGTAGTCGGGAAACTCGTCCCGTGCAATTTTAGAGGCCGAATAGATGGAAGCTCCCTGCTCGCTGACGATGAATATCTGTATGTCGCGGTTGAAGCGCTGATGTTTCAAGAACTCCTCCGTTTCGCGGCTGGCAGTTCCGTTACCTATGGCTACGGCATCTATCTTATAAGACTCTATCATCATTTGCAGCTTGGCAAATGCCTCTTTCTGCTTGCTGACCGGAGGGTGGGGGTAGATGTTCTCATTGTGGAGCAGATTTCCTTGTGCATCGAGGCACACGACTTTACAACCCGTACGAAATCCGGGGTCTATACCCATCACACGCTTTTGCCCCAGTGGTGAAGCCAGCAACAACTGACGGAGGTTTTCGGCAAATACCTTGATGGCTTCCTCATCAGCACGCTCTTTGCTTTGCGTGGCAAATTCCGTCTCTATGGATGGCTTCAATAGGCGTTTGTAGGAATCCTGCACGGCTTCTGCCACTTGCTGTCCGCAGGCGTTGTTGCTTCGCACGAATTGGCGTTCCAGCCGTTCCACGCACTCCTCATCGTCCGGGCTGATGCTGACTTTCAGCAGGCCTTCCGCTTCGGCACGCCGGATGGCGAGCAGGCGGTGGGAGCTGCATCGCTTCAACGATTCGGAGCAATCGAAGTAGTCACGGTATTTGGTCGCTTCCTCTTCTTTGCCTTTCACCACTTTGGCGGTCAGTATGCCTTGGCGGGCAAATGCGTTTCGCACGCTGTTTCGGGCACGTTCGTCTTCGCTAACATGCTCGGCTATGATGTCACGGGCACCTTTCAGTGCATCTTCCACGTTCTTCACGTCTCCTTTCACATAACCGGCGGCGCGTTCCTCCGGATGGGGCTCACGTTGCAGCATCAGCAGGGTGGCGAGGGGTTCCAGTCCTTTTTGGCGGGCTGCTTCGGCACGTGTTTTCCGTTTGGGTTTGTAGGGAAGGTAGATGTCCTCCAGTAGGGTGTTGTCCCAGGTCTCCTCGATACGCTTCTGAAGTTCGGCGGTCAGTTTGCCTTGTTCCTGTATGGTGTTGAGGATGGTTTCTTTACGTTTGGCTGTTTCGCTCAGCTTTTCGTAATGGGTCTTTATGGATTCAATCTGCACTTCGTCCAGTCCTCCCGTCACTTCCTTTCGGTAGCGGCTGATGAAAGGAATTGTCGCTCCATCTTCCAGCAGGCCGAGGGTCTGGCTTATTTGTCTTTCTGATATGCCGAGAGCGGCAGATATCATTTGATGAAAATCTTGTATCATTTTGTATCTCATTTTATAATAGGTGCCAAAAGTACAAAAAACAATTGTTGTTTTTTCTTTAGGTTCCAACTTTTATCTATATTTGTCAAAGCTATGGAGCAATTAAACGAATCAATCAATTGAAACACATATATCGTACAATATTACCATGCGTGGTAGCGCTTTTCTGCTGCCTTTTGCCTGCTTTCTCGATTACGGGAGAGCATCCGGTATTGATTATCAGTTCCTATAATCCGGATGCCGGTCGGACTTCCAGCAATATCTCTGACTTTATGGAGGAATTCCAACGTTTAGGAGGGACGAATACCGTTGCATTGGAAAACATGAATTGCAAAAGTTTTTCCGAAGCTCCTTTTTGGGAAAAGAGAATGGCAGGGCTATTATCCAAATACCAGAATGATAAAAGTCCGGCATTGATTGTTCTTATTGGGCAGGAAGCTTGGGCTGCCTACCTTTCTTTGGAAGACTCTGTACGCGGCAATACTCCGGTAGTGAGTGCGCTATCCAGCCGGAACGCCATATTGTTGCCGGGAGATACCATCGATTTGAAGACTTGGATGCCTGAATCCGTAGATTTTTTCACGGATTTTCCGGATTCGCCTATCAAGGCCGGCTTCGTTTATGAGTATGATGTGGAGGCGAATATCAACATGGTAAAGCAGATGTATCCTGACACCGAGAATATCGCTTTTATATCAGACAACAGTTATGGTGGTGTTGCTATGCAAGCTTATGTAGTGAAGGAAATGAAGAAATTTCCCGAATTGGATCTGATACTGCTTGACGGACGTGTCAATACAATATATACTATTTGTGATAGGTTGCATGAACTGCCGGAACATACGGCAGTATTAATGGGGACGTGGCGCGTGGATATGAATGATGGCTATTTTATGCGTAATGCTACTTATGCCATGATGGAAGCTGCTCCAGCCTTGCCCACATTCTCTTTGAGTTCTGCCGGTTTGGGATACTGGGCTGTGGCAGGCATCGTTCCTGCCTACCGTGCTTTGGGCAAGGAGATGGCAAGGCAATCTTATCGTCTGCTGACTGACCCGCAGGATGGGAATACTCATATGGAAGTCATTCCGAATGAGACCATACTGGACGGCAAGCTTGTGAAGGAAAAGAAAGTGAATATCACCGGCCTTCCGCAGCCGGTAAAGATGCTGAACGTAACCCCTTCTTTCTACGAACAGTACAAGTATCATATCTGGTCTGTCGGTGCTGTTCTGTTGGTGCTGTTGGGCGGTTTGTTCGTTTCCCTTTACTTTTATTATCATACAAAGAAGTTGAAGGATGAACTGGAGGTATCCGAGGGTGCCTTGCGCGAAGCAAAAGACCGTGCCGAAGAATCCAGCCGTCTGAAGAGTGCTTTCCTTGCCAATATGAGCCACGAAATCCGTACTCCATTGAATGCGATTGTGGGCTTCTCGGACGTGCTGTCTGCCGGAGGAGCCTCGGAAGAAGAACAGCGTGGCTATTTCGAGATTATTAGGACCAACTCTGATTTGCTGCTTCGGTTGATTAATGACATATTGGATGTGTCCCGTTTGGAGGCCGACCGCGTCATCCTTTCTTTGGAGAGCTGCAATGTAGTGCAGATATGCCAGCAGGTAGTAGCTTCCGTGGCCCAGGCACGCAGGTCGACCAATCAATTCTTATTTGAGTGTGAACGTGAGGTAGTGGAGATGCGGACGGATGTGCAGCGTTTACAGCAGGTTGTGATAAATCTGCTTTCCAATGCGGACAAGTTTACAAAAGAAGGTACGATAACCTTGAAGCTGGAGCTGGATACGGCGAGGAATGTTGCAGTATTCTCGGTGACTGACACCGGTTGCGGCATTCCATTGGACAAACAGAAACGGGTGTTCGAACGTTTCGAGAAGCTGAACGAATATGTGCAGGGAACCGGCTTGGGCTTGTCCATCTGTAAGCTGACCGTTGAGAAGTGGGGCGGCGAGATTTGGATAGATCCTGCCTATACGGATGGAGCGCGGTTTATGTTTACCCATCCTATGAACTTATAAGAACCGACAAGAAATAAGGAAATATAATGAAAAGATTTAGTTGTTTTTTTATCTGGATTTTTGTCCTGACAAGCATACTGCCTGCGCAGGAAAGAGAGGTGAAACTGAAAGTCGTACAGACCAGTGATATACACGGAAATTACTATCCCTACGACTTTATACGCCGCCGGGAGGCAACCGGCAGTCTGGCACGTGTGCATGCTTTGGTGCAAAAAGAACGTGAGGCTTATGGCAAAAATCTGATTCTCTTGGACAATGGTGACATTCTGCAGGGACAGCCCACAGCCTATTATTATAATTACATAGATACCGTTGCCCCTCATCTGGCAGCGGAGATGATGAATTTCATGGGGTATAATGCCGGCAATATGGGTAACCATGACGTAGAGACCGGCCGTACCGTTTTCGACCGTTGGGCAGGTGACTGCCGTTTTCCGATATTGGGTGCCAATATTGTGGATACTGCTACCGGAGAAACCCATTTCAAACCCTATGAGGTGCTGGAACGTGACGGAGTGAAAATTGTGGTTCTCGGTATGATAACTCCTGCCATTCCTGTATGGCTTTCAGAGAATCTGTGGAAAGGGTTGCGTTTCGACGATATGGAGGAGACTGCCCGCAAATGGATGAAGATTATCCGTGAGCAGGAAAAGCCTGATTTGGTTATCGGTATGTTCCATGCCGGCCAGGATGCCCAGCTGATGGGAGGCAAGTATCGCGAAAACGCTTCCGTAGAAGTGGCGTGCAACGTGCCGGGATTCGATATTGTCCTAATGGGGCACGACCATGCGCGCGAATGCAAGAGGGTGTGCAACATAGCCGGTGACTCGGTACTGGTGATGGACCCTGCCAGCAACGGTGCCGTTGTGAGTAATGTGGATATAACCTTGAAATTGCGTGACGGCAAGGTTGTTGGCAAGAAGATAGACGGCATACTGTCCGATACGAAAGACTACGGCATCAGCGAAGAGTTCATGCAACGCTTTGCCCCCGAAAATGAAGCCGTGCAGAATTTTGTTTCCAAGAAAATTGGTTCTTTTACCGAGACTATCTCCACACGTCCTGCCTATTTCGGTTCTTCCGCTTTTATAGACCTTATCCATGAGTTGCTGTTGGCAATCAGCGGAGCGGATATTTCTTTTGCGGCTCCTTTGTCCTATGATACGGAAATCCGTAAAGGAGACATTTTTGTGAACGATATGTTCAATCTGTATAAGTACGAAAATATGCTTTACACCATGCGTTTGACGGGAAAGGAGATACGCGATGCCTTGGAGATGTCGTATGATTTGTGGACCAATCGGATGAAGTCTCCGGACGACCATATCCTGCTCTTCCGTGAGAAACGTCGCGAAGGTGCTACGGATAGGGCCTCATTCAAAAATTTCAGTTTCAACTTCGATTCTGCGGCGGGTATTATCTACACGGTGGATGTGACCAAGCCGGATGGGGAGAAGGTAACCATTCTCAGTATGGCAGACGGTACCCCGTTCGATATGGATAAAATGTATAAGGTAGCGGTGAATTCTTATCGCGGAAACGGTGGCGGCGAATTGCTGACAAAGGGTTCCGGCATCTCGCAGGATGAATTGAAGGAGCGCATCATCCACTCTACGGATAAGGACTTACGCTATTATCTGATGCAGTACATCGAGCGAAAGAAGGTGATTGAACCGCGTGCGCTGAATCAGTGGAAGTTCATTCCCGAAGAATGGACGGCTCCGGCTTCCAAGCGTGATTATGAGTTCTTGTTTGGCAAAGTTAAAGAATAATTCACTATCTTTGCGGCTCAGAATCTATAGTATAAGTTTTTGGACGTGAAGCAGAAGAAAAAAATTATAGGTGCATTGAGCTTGCTGGTACTATTTATCATGTACCAGGCAAGCATCACCGCGTTCACTCACGTCCATTATGTGAATGGGGTGCTGATAACGCACTCGCACCCTTTTCATGGCACACATTCTCACTCCCAGACTTCCCTGCTGGTCATTGGGCATTTGTCGGCATTCTGCTCTTCCGGGGCGGATGTGTATGAGGTTCAGCACCCGATGCGTCCTTTGCTGGCCATGCTCAGCGTCAAACCGGCAACGCCTACTGTTAAGGGGGAAGTGATACGTACCCTTTCCCTTCGCGCTCCTCCCGCTCTTTTTTCATAGTCATTAGGTTTAAAAACGCCTGGATTTTTTGTATGTAGATACCAGGCTTTTTAGTCTCGAATGTCTGGCATTTCAGTGAACGAAGTGCGGCATCTCGGATGATTATCTTTTTTCAGACTTGAATTATTTTTTTTATTTAGAGCGCTAATTTGATGAAACAATACATTTTGGCGTTGGTACTTGCAGTGGTAAGTGCCAGCGTAGCTTTTGCCGTAAATCCTATAAAGGAAGGCAATATGATTTCCGGCCATGTGATAGTGAAAGGTACGGAGGAAAATATACCGTATGCCACGGTTTTGATTATCGGCAGTGGTCAGGGAACGGTTTCCAATGAAGAAGGACAATTTGAGTTCCGCAAGCTTCCGGCGGGAAAATACAAGCTCCGTGTGTCTGCCGTGGGCTATAAGACCCAAGAGAAGGAAGTGACGGTGAGCAAGGACTTTACTGCCGTCATACATTTCCCGATGGAAGAGGAGAGTTTCATGACCGATGAAGTGGTGGTATCCGCCAACCGCAACGAGGTAAGCCGCAAGGCAGCTCCGGTAGTTGTAAATGTGATGAGTACCAAATTGTTCGAGATGGTCAACTCCACCGACCTTGCCAAGACACTGAACTACCAGTCGGGCTTGCGTGTGGAGAATAACTGCCAGAACTGTGGTTTCCCCCAGGTGCGCATCAATGGCTTGGAAGGTCCGTATTCGCAGATATTGATAAACAGCCGTCCCATCATCAGTGCATTGAGCGGTGTGTACGGATTGGAGCAAATCCCCGTGAACATGATTGAACGGGTAGAAGTGGTGCGTGGCGGAGGCTCTGCCCTGTTTGGCGCCAATGCTGTGGGAGGAACTATCAATATTATAACCAAAGACCCCATCAACAATTCCTTCCAGGTATCGAGCATGTTCTCCAATATGGACGGCAAGTCCTGGGAGCAATATATGGGTGGCAATGTGTCTCTGGTAGCCAAAGACAATTCTTACGGCATCGCCTTTTATGAGAGTTACCGCAACCGTAACCCCTACGACCGCGATGGCGATGGCTTTTCCGAGCTGGGCAAGCTGAACATGAATACCTTCGGTTTCCGCGCCTATTACCGTCCTACGCATTTCAGCCGCATCAATCTGGAATACCATACCACTAACGAACTTCGTCGCGGAGGCAACAAATTCGATTTGCAGCCGCACGAGACGGACATCACCGAGCAGACCAAGCATATCATCAATAGCGGAGGCGTGAGCTATGATTTGTTCTGGAAAGAGTACAAGCATAAGATTTCGGCTTACACCTCCATCCAGCACACCGACCGCAACAGCTACTATGGTGCCCAAAAGAACATGAATGCCTACGGCAAGACGAAAGACCTGACCTGGGTTGCCGGCGGCATGTACGTGGGCAATATGGACAACTGCTTCTTTGCCCCCGCCACCTTCACCGGCGGACTGGAATATCAGAACAACTCCCTGCACGACATCATGACCGGCTATCATCGTGACATGGAGCAGGATGTCCGCATTGCCAGCGCCTTCGTGCAGAATGAGTGGAAGATGAACGTACTGACCATGCTGGTCGGCGCCCGCCTGGACAAGCACAACCTGATAGACAAGCTTATTTTCAGCCCCCGCGTCAACCTGCTCTACAAGCCGACAGATGATTTTCAGGCACGCTTGACTTATTCTACCGGTTTCCGTGCTCCGCAGGCATACGATGAGGACTTGCACGTGACGGCAGTAGGCGGCAAGGGAGTCCAAATCAAACTCGCCGATAACCTGAGTGAAGAACGCTCCAACAGTTACAGCGGTTCGGTGGACTGGACTGCCCATCTGGGTCACTGGCAGGCAAACATCCTGGTGGAAGGTTTCTATACAGACCTGCGCCACGTCTTTGTGCTCGAAGATATCGGCAAGAACGAAGTAGGGGATGTCATCAAGGAGCGCCGCAACGGAAACGGTGCACGCGTATATGGTGCCAATCTGGATGTAAAGATTGCCCATGGCAAGGAGGCGCAGTTCCAGCTCGGATTTACGGCACAGCGCAGCCGCTATACCCATGAGGAAGCCTGGACGAAGGTGGACGGAGAAGACCTTACCACCAAGCGCATGCCCCGTACACCTGATTATTACGGGTACTTCACTTTCTCCTCCGCACCGGTAAAGAATTTTGATTTCTCTCTTTCCGGTACCTATACGGGAAAGATGATTGTTCCGCACTACGCACCGGAAGATGCTCCCGAGGGTGCCTTCTGTAATATCACTTCAGACCGCATGGAGCATACTCCCCAATTCCTGGACCTGAATGTGAAGCTGAACTACACCTTTGTGCTTCACGACCATATCAAACTCCAGTTGAACACGGGTGTACAGAACATCTTCAACAGTTTCCAGAAAGACCTGGATAAAGGGGAATTCCGCGATGCGGGTTATTTCTACGGACCGACGCAGCCGAGAACCTTCTTTATCGGTTTCAAGATAATGAACTAAAAGTTTCCATTTAAGAATTTTTAGAGCTAAATTCCGCAAAATAGTCCTACATTTGTCGCCAAAGCACAAAAACCATGGATACTAAGAGAATACGGAATGTAGACATTTCCCAGATACATCATTTGCCGATGATTGATTTCATCGGCAATGATTTTGCTATTTTTAATGATATCAAGGACATGCCTTTGAGCTCTTATCCCACCCGTTTGAATGCTGCTTGCCTGACTGTCTGCTTGAAAGGGTGGTGCAAACTGGAACTCAACCTGCAGCAATGTGAAATGCGGGAAGGTATGTTGGGTATTATTCTTCCCGACCAGATTGTTCTGCAACGCGAGCGTTCCGATGATTTTTCCGGTCTTTTCATTGCCGTCTCAAGGGATTTTATGGATATGGTGATACCTACCATGCAACAGCTTTTCCCTATGTTTTTCATGATTAAGGAGCGGCCCTTCGTTCACATCACTCCGGAGGAATCCCAATCGTTTCAGGAGTATCACTCTTTTCTTTGGAGCAAGGTGAAGCTGAAAGACAATCCTTTCCGTAAGGAAATCACTCAGGGGTTGCTGTTGGCCCTTTTTTATGAGATATATAATATCTATCAAGGACATGTCATCCAGGAACGCATTCCCAAAAGCAGGAAGGAAGACTTGTTCGAGCGCTTTATCCGTGCTATTTCCGAGTCCTATAAGGAAGAGCGCAGTGTGTCCTACTATGCTGATAAGATGTTCCTCACTGCCAAGCACCTTTCCACCGTAGTGAAGGAAATCAGCGGAAAGACGGCGGGCGAATGGATTGACAGTCTCGTCGTTTTGGAAGCCAAAGCCTTGTTGAAGTCTTCCGAGCTGAGCATTCAGGAAATTGCAGACGAGCTGCACTTTGCCAACCAGTCGTTCTTTGGCAAGTATTTCAAGCATCACACCGGTATGTCACCTAAAGAATATCGCCGGCAATAGGTTCAATGTGACGGAATAATGTTTATTTTTGCGGTAAAGATTTACCCCCAAAATAAACTATCATGGAAAAAAGAGAAATTGACCTTACTGTTTCCTGCTATGGAAAGGTGAAAGGAGTGAAGTATGACGTTGTCATCCTACCTTGGGGAGCTACGGAGCCCCATAATCTGCATCTGCCTTATCTCACTGATTGTATTCTGCCGCATGATATTGCCGTAGATGCGGCTGCACTGGCTTTGCAGAATTCCGGTGTACGCTGTATGGTGATGCCTCCCGTACCTTTCGGTGCACACAATCCGGGGCAGCGCGAACTTCCGTTCTGCATCCATACCCGCTATTCCACTCAGCAGGCCATTCTGGAAGACATAGTTGCCTCCCTCTATGCACAAGGCATGCGTAAGCTGATTATTCTCAGCGGTCATGGCGGCAACAACTTCAAGGGAATGATTCGTGACCTGGCGTTTGTGTATCCCGATTTTCTGATTATCGCTGCCGACTGGTTCAGCATCGTCCCTCCCAAAGACTACTTTGAGGCTGCTGTCGACGACCATGCCGGCGAGTCTGAGACTTCCGTCATGATGCATTACCATCCCGAGCTGGTGAATTTGGATGAGGCCGGTGACGGGGAATCCAAACCGTTTGCCATTCCTTCCTTGAATGAAAAGGTTGGCTGGGCTCCTCGCCATTGGGATAAGGCTACAGTCGACAGCGGGGTAGGGAATCCCAAAAAAGCTTCTGCCGAGAAAGGAGAACGTTATATGAAACCGGTGGTGGAAAAGTTGGCGAAGCTCTTTACGGAAGTCGGTCAAGGAAGTCTGTATTGATGTACTTGGCTTCCGGCTATATATAAAAATAGGCAATAACCGTTGTGGATATTGCCTATTTTTTTAAGTGCACCCTAAAAACTAATCTCTTTACTCTTATAAAAACTAATCTTTCTCTATTTGGAGTACAAAATTAGAAGGTTTTTGCGGGTTATGAATTGACATAAGTCAAAAATCTCATTCGGATATTATTTTTTCAAACGTGCCCAAAAGCCCTTCTTTTTCTGCCGGACCGGTTCACTGTTTTCGCGAAACAGTTCTTCGTAGGTCAGCCCGTCATGCACCATGCGGTAGATGCTTCCCCAGTCGGGCAGTCCGCCCAGGTTGCGGTCATCGATAAAGAGATCGGCTTTTACTTTGCGTGAAAAACCGGTGTGTGCGATGTCTTCTTCCGGATAGTCCCGGTTGACGGCATAGAATTCCACACCCCGTTTCCTACACCATTCCACAGCTTCCTCCAGGAGCTTCCCTTCACGTACCGACCATAAAATCAGCCGGTGACGCTCGTTTATCAGCATCTTCAGCGTAGCGGTGGCAAAGGGAATTTCTTCTCCTATCTGGGGATAGCGGTGTTCTACAATGGTACCGTCAAAATCAACGGCTATGGTCATAAATGAATAGCTTTTATTGGTTTCAGACTGTGGAGAAAATTATCCTTGACCGCCTGTGGTGCCGCCTGAGTGCTGGCTGACCGGATTGTTTGAATATTCTTCCTGATGTCCCGTGTAGCTTTTCAACTCTACTTTTACGTCTTTGCTCTGGTTGCCTACCACTACTTTAAAGGTATATGTTTTCACGCGTACCATACGCTTGCTGCCATACAGCAGTACATGGTTGCCACTGACACTTGCAGTCAGCTTTTGTTCAATTTCATAAGAACCGTTCGTACCTCCCTCTTCAGTTTCAATGTAGTTGTTGATGTATGTGGCCAGTGCATCGGATGCTCCTGCAGCTTTCAGCGCTTCAGCCGGAGAAACGGTATAGTCCCATCCGTTCTTGATTTTAAGGGTCAGGGTGATGTTTTCCAGCGCATCGTAATCTCTGTTCTCAATCTTGATTACCTCGGCTTTTCCATTCACTTCGTTGTAGCCGTCTGCTACACTGGCGGCAGCTTGTTTGGTAAATTTCACTCTAGGTGAATATTTGCCGGCTATCTTCTCGCCTTGCGGAATGGTAATGATGTAATTGTTATTGTTGAATCCTACGGTTTTAGCAGCGGCTCTGGTTGCAGGCGCCTCGCTGGATTCCACTTCCATGTTTTCCGGATCAAAATAGCCCAGGTTGGCATCAGTCGACGGATTGGGAATGGCAATGATGATATCTTCCTTGGCAACAGCGTCAGCCGGCTCTGTCTTGATGGCTACGTTATTTACAGAAGCCTTTGATGCTTCCGGTTGTGTGGAAGTTGCCGGATTGGCCTCACGTGCCTCTTCAAACACGACGGCTGCAATCTTGGTGTTTTCTTCCGTACCTCCGGTGGGTATGTTGATGGTGGCGGCATTCTCTTTTTCCGGATTTTCTATTTTCGGAGCCTCAATGGTGCTTCCGTCAGCCTCCTGCATCTCGCCGAATTCTATGGTTGTTGACATTTTTACATTTACCACCATCAGGCTGTGGTTGGCTGTTCCGTCTGTAAATTCTGCTGTGGCCTCGTAGTCATCATGTCCTTCAGCTGTTACGGTGAGCGTATAGATGCCGGTTTTGTTCACAGTCAGTGAGTATACGCCTTTTGCATCGGTTGTGGCAGAGTATTCGCCGCTTTTTACGGTGGCTCCTGCCAATGGACCGTTGGCATCGGTAATGGTACCTGCAATGTAGTAGGCTGTTTGACTTCTCAGCGGGTCTTCCACTTCTTCATACTTCTTGTCGTCATCGTGGCAAGATGTAAGGACTGTTGTGCTGAAGGTCATTGCAAACATCAATGCACCTCCTAAAAATAAACTTTTCTTTTTCATAATTTTCGTCATTTGATAAAACTAATCTGTTTAAATTATACTTATTCCGATTTTTCTTTTTGTTGCTCCTTTATGAGGAAATAGCGTATATAGTCCGGCTGGTAGAAGTTGCTGCTCCGGTTTTCGTTAGGGCGTGTACTGTAACTTTTGCCCAGTTGTTTTTCTATGTATTCTCCATCTGCCACCATGCCGTATGCCCATGCAAAGTAGTCAGCCGGTTTTACTCTGAAGAATCCTTTTCTACTCCATTTTTTCCCCGGCAGGGGGATGGCAAAATGAAATCCTCCGTTTATCTCTCCGTCTGTACAAAGGGCATACAAGCCGATGGCATATTCTCCGAAGTGCCGCGTACAGTCTCCTCTCACTCCATAATCACCGTAAATATATCTTCCTGCTTTAAAGTCGAACTGCAAGTTGAGGCGTGGTTCGTAGTACGAAGCATTCAGCGAGGCATTGATACGCTGTTTTCTGCCTATATACCAGCCGTCTTCCCGGGTGATGGCAGAGAAACCGGTGGAACCTGCCGTTCCGCCCAGTTCCCAGCGTCCGTTGTTGGTGCGGTATTTTATTTCCAGTTGTGCACCATATCTGTTGTTGGTGAAGTTACCCACCGTCATTTTCCCGAAGACGTTGTGCCTGAAGCGTACATCCTGCGATAGGGCTATGATTCCCGGTCTTATCCGTTTCATCTCTCCACTCAGATTGGTTGCTACGGGCAATATCACTTGTGCGGTCATTTTCCCACCTTTCCATAGAGCCATTTCCACTGCCGGATTCAGGTTGATGGCATATGTATACAGTTCGTCAAACGTATTGTTCTCCAAAAACAAATCGGGGTATATCACCAAATCCACCTTCCAGGCAGACGGCACTTCTTCCTGACCGGCATTTTTCAATGCCTTCATGGCCGCATCCGTATCTACCGTAATTCCCATTTGCTGATATACTTGTGTCAGGCTGATTTCTCCGTTTCTGTATGCTGCTGTCAGTGTATCCGGCAGATTGATGCAAAGCCTGGGAATCCGGTTTTCCAGTACCACCAATTGCAAATCGCCCTTCGTCTTGCTTCCCAAGCAGGCATCTATGGCTTTGCCCACTCCGGTGTAGGTACTTCTATATACGTTGTTCTCAAAACTTACAGTGGTTACCCCTGGGGTCTGTGCACATCGTATATTTTCCATACCGATGGCTTTCAAGCTCTCTGTCACTTGGGCATCTGCCATTGCAGAAATACCACAGAACCATATTGCTAGTATCCACTTCAAACCGCTTTTTCTCTTGTTTTTCATCCTACTCTCCAATCCCTAATCCTTCATCCCTTATCTCTCTCTTAGTGCAACAACCTGCATTCATACCGTATTCCTCCCGATATGCTGTTGAATTCTCTGGTAAACACATGGATGGAGAGATGCCTCCATAATCTGGCGGCGGCTCCCACATTGAAACCTTCCGAATCATATTCGGCCATGACAGTCATTTCCCGGCAGAAAGCAGGGGAGTAGCTGATGCCTCCGAAAGGACCGTCTTGTATACTGTGTTTGTTCAGTGGCAGGTAATATCCGGCAGTCAGTGCTAGTCGGTCTCCTTTTGTGATGGAGAAGCCTTTGGTCAGTACGCCATATATGGTTGCAAAGTAGTTGGTTCCAGTGTCTTTGAAAGGGTCATTGGTACCTATGACTATTGCCGGATGATATTTTCCTTCCTTTATCGGACGTATACGTGCAGATAAAGAACGGTCTTGCTGGAAATATCCTTTCTTACCGTCATACCGGGTGGTTTTCAATAGCGTACACCGATAACTCAACTCCAGAAAAGATAAGAATGTGATGTTAACGAAATAATTTCCAGTGTTGAAGTTAAACGGTGTCATGCCGTTCGGAAGATAATTGCCGCCTCCCATAAAAGTACCGGCCTCCTGCATATCTGCTGTCGGGATGTTCAGCAGTCCGGTGTTGCCCATGGAATATTGGGCCTGTACTCCCATGCTGCAACCAAGCAGCAGTAGGAGCAGGCACCATTTTCTCATTTTCGTTTTCAGCATGTTTGGGAAGTGTTTTTACCATTCATTTGTGCCCTCATATAGAGTCTCTTCACAAATGCCATGTCATGTGTCACCATGATTTTCACCAATTCTTCAAAAGAAGTCTTGCGTGGATTCCAACCCAGCAGTGTCTTGGCTTTGGTCGGGTCACCCAGCAGTTGTTCCACTTCGGCAGGACGGAAGTATTTGGGATCCACTTCCACCAGCACTTTACCGGTTTTGGTATCAATGCCCTTTTCATTCACGCCTTCTCCTTCCCAACGTAGTTCCACACCGGTTTCCTTGAAGGCAAGTGTAGTGAAATCACGTACGGTATGATATTCTCCGGTAGCTATGACAAAATCCTCCGGAGTGTCGTGCTGCAGAATCAGCCACATGCACTCCACGTAATCTTTGGCATATCCCCAGTCGCGCAGCGAATTCAAGTTACCCAGATATAACTTGTCCTGATACCCTTGGGCTATACGTGCAGCTGCCAGTGTAATTTTGCGTGTCACGAAGGTTTCTCCGCGCCGTTCGCTTTCGTGGTTGAAGAGAATGCCGTTTACGGCGAACATGCCGTAGCTTTCCCGGTAATTCTTCGTAATCCAGAAGCCATATTGCTTGGCCACACCATATGGACTGCGTGGGTAGAACGGGGTTGTCTCTTTCTGTGGTACCTCCTGCACCAGACCGAACAGTTCGGAAGTCGAAGCCTGATAGATTTTCGTTTTTTTCTCCAGTCCCAGGATACGTACTGCTTCCAGCATACGCAGGGTGCCTACGGCATCTGCTTCCGCAGTATACTCCGGCACATCGAATGATACTTTCACATGGCTTTGTGCCGCCAGATTGTAGATTTCGTCCGGCTGTACCTGCTGTATGATGCGGATAAGCGAGCTGCTGTCCGTCATGTCCCCGTAGTGCAGGTTTACGAGACGGTTCTTCTTCATGTCACGCACCCATTCATCCAGATAGAGATGTTCTATGCGTCCGGTGTTGAACGATGACGAACGGCGCAGAATGCCGTGTACTTCATATCCTTTTTCAATTAAGAACTCGGCTAGGAACGATCCATCCTGACCGGTGATGCCTGAAATCAATGCTATTTTCTTATCCATGATTCGGGTTTTAAAATCAGTTTTTATTTATGTTATGATGTAAATTTCTCTTTTGTGATATTCCATAAGAATAAGCAGTTCCCGATGATATATCTTCTCCACATTCTTTTGGGTTCCTTTATCAGCCGGTACAGCCATTCCAACCCGTGTTCCTGCCACCATACGGGAGCACGTTGCACGTTTTCGGCAAAGAAGTCGAACACAGCGCCAATAGTACCGATGGGACCGTTTACCTCCAGTTCTTTCAGGTGTGTATAAGTCCATTTCTCTTGTTTGGGAGCGGTCATGCCCACCCAGAGCAAATCCGGCTGTGCCCGGTTTACGGCGGCTATCATGGCTTGATTGTCTTCTTGGGTGAATTCCGGCTTGTAGGGTGGGGAATAGGTTTCCACCCGGATATTGGGATATAACCGGACAGCTTTTACCTTTATTTTCCTCAAGGTGTCTTCGCTACTTCCCAGAAAGAAGCAGGTTCCTCCTTTCCGGTTCAGCTTATCCATTTCGTACAGAAACAAGTCCCATCCCGCTGTGCGCTCTATCTTCTCATGTCTCAGGAGTTTGAATGCCAGTACAATGCTTGCTCCGTCTGGAATCAATGCGTCTCCCCTCAGCAAAGCTTCTGCAAAGGCAGGATCTTTCAATGCTGTGTTATACGAGTGCGCATTGATGGTGTTAATCAGCAGTTTGCCTTCGGGCAATGCGTCAAGCTCACTTCTGTGTTCCAGAAGCGAAATCGTCTTTAACTTCAACATGTAAAAAGGAGTATAATTTTCCGCAGAGTACGCTACGCTGTCGCCCGTCACATGGAAAGGTATTTTTGAACGGAACGATGCAATATGTCCGAAAACTGCGGCAAATGTAAAGATTATGTGTGTAATATACAAGAGGAATGTGAAAAATGTAATTTAGTTGGTCTGGTGGTTGATGCAGATACCTTTCAGATACCATTCGTACAAACGGTGTATTCCTTCGTCTATTTCTATTTTATGATGCCATCCCAGGTTATGCAGTTTGGTCACATCCGTCAGTTTGCGCAGTGTGCCGTCCGGTTTCGAGTCATCCCATCGCAGCTCACCTTTGAATCCTATTTCGGCTATAATCTTTTCAGCCACTTCCTTTATGCTGAGTTCCTTTCCGGTGCCCACATTGATGTGGCAGTTGCGTATTTCTTTACTGTCCGGAGCATATGTGTCTTTAAAGTCCACATTCAGCAGTACATGTACACTGGCATCCGCCATTTCTTCGCTCCATAGGAATTCACGCAACGGTTTGCCGGTTCCCCACAAGGTGACCGCTTCCGGGGTTATTCCGAAGTTGGCAAGCTCTGCCAGAATCTCTTCGTTGCCATAGCTGCCGTTTACTCCTTTCACCGGACGCAGGTCGATGTCTTTGCGCACAGCATCCCAGTCCCCTTCGTTGAGGCATTTGGCAAGGTAGACTTTGCGAATCATGGCAGGCAGTACATGGCTGTTTTCCAGGTGGAAGTTGTCGTTCGGTCCATATAGGTTGGTAGGCATCACGGCTATGTAATTGGTTCCGTATTGCAGGTTGAAACTTTCACACATCTTCAGCCCGGCTATTTTGGCTATGGCATAAGGCTCGTTGGTGTATTCCAGCGGAGAGGTCAGCAGCACTTCTTCCTTCATGGGCTGCGGAGCTTCACGCGGGTAAATGCAGGTGCTTCCCAAGAAGAGCAGCTTCTTTACTCCGTGACGGAAACTCTCGCCGATTACGTTCTGCTGGATTTGCAGATTCTGGTAGATAAAGTCCGCCCGGTATTGCAGGTTTGCCATAATGCCACCCACATGGGCGGCAGCCAGTACCACCGCTTCCGGTCGTTCTTCATCGAAGAATTTCTTTACGGCGGTTCCGTCCAGCAAATCCAGTTCTTTGTGTGAGCGTCCTACTAAGTTTGTGTAACCTCTTTGTTGCAGGTTGTTCCAGATGGCGGAACCTACTAAACCACGATGCCCTGCTATAAAAATCTTTGCATTTTTTTCTAACATGACTAATACCCTAGTTATAAAATTAATTTTTTCTATTTACTTCTTGTATGAAGCTATACATTCTTTTAAAATATCTTTCATCCGGTTCTCAAACTTTTCCAAAGTGAATTCCCTTTGAAATTTTTCTTTACCGGCTTTACCCATTTCAGCACATATCATGGGATGGTCTATTAAATATTCTATCTTTTCTGCCAGCTGTTGCGGACTATGTTTTTCCACGATAAATCCGGTTTTGCCTTCCTCTATGATACCAGGTATTCCTCCCTCGTTTGTGCTGATGCAGGGGAGGCTTTGTTCCATGGCTTCCAATAGCACCAATGGGAAACATTCATTATCGTAATAGGTAGGAAAAACAAATATATCGGCTTTTTGCAGAAATGCGTCTTTTTCATTATCATATTTTGCTCCATGGGCAAATACACATTCTTTAAGGTTCTGTTTGTTTATTACGTCTTTAAACCTATCTTCTGTAATATTACTCCATTTTCCTACAAAATGGCATTTTATAGGCTTTCCTTTTTTTTGTAATATCGCACACGCTTCTACTAAATCCCATACACCTTTTTCTTTTATCATATTTGACAAAAATAGAATGTTAAATTCTTTTTGAGGAGCTGTAGGTAGATTTTCATGGGTAGGTATTCCATTGGGGCAGATATAAACGTCTTTGTAATTTACGTATTTCTTTATGTCTTGATATAAATTTTCTATCAATAGAATAACTTTCAGATTTTTGAAAAAAGTGCTATATAATAGATTATCAAAATATCTATTTTGTCTGGTAGCTATGCCTTTGTTGTGATAATGTACAACGATGTTTTGTCTCATCATTTTTAAAAGCATAACTACAAAAAAATCTTTGTAGAAAGCACCACCTTTTGCGTTAGGAGTTACATAACAAAGTTGTGGCACTATTAATTTTGTTTGTTTCCTAATTTGTTTTAGTTGCTTATAGAACTCTTTCAGTTTTCTTATTCCTCCTTTACCAATATCATCCAGATCTTTTGCTAATGCAAGATTTAGATAATGACATTCAAAGGCATTATTTATAATTTTACTGTCATGTATGTATTTTCCTACCATGGATGCACCATGTACTGGTGGGGGCATGTGGAGGATAAATAGGACTTTGCTATATTTTGTAGATTTGTTCATATTCAAATTGCATTTTTTCTATAGAAAAATTTGTTTTCGCATACCCGTATGCTATGCTTGCGTATTCCTCATAATACGTTGTGTCTTCTAAGGATAAAATTAGTCTGATAAAATCATCCACTTTGTTGTCATTTACTTTTAAAGGCCATGTTTCAGGCAATGTGTCTTTTAAACCGGGGCAGCTATTGATAATGGTCGGCGTGTGTGCCAAACTTGCCTCGATAGGCATTAAGGCAAGGCCTTCGTGATTTGAGGGCATAAATAAATAATCAAAATCTCCTATGTATTGGTTCAGTCCGAAAATCTTGTCATAAAGAGATGCATTAGATAGTGGCTCTAAAGCCTTGTGTACTTTCTCTTTCATTGAGCCATTTCCTACAACGTGAAAGTAAAACTTAGGATTGTCTTTTAATGCTTTTACGACTTCTATCAGCTGATCTACTCCTTTTTGATATTCCAATCTGCCGGCAAATAAGATATTTATTTTGTCCGCTATGATGTGGTTGAATTTTTTCTGTTCTACAGATTGCAATCCATTGAATATGATTTGTGGTGTCTCTCCATAAATATGCTGATAACATTGTTGTGTTGACTCGCTGATGGCTATATTGGCATGCTTTTTAGAATAAAAATATTCAACTTTTTTGCCTATTTGGGCCCATTGATTCCATAGCTCTGTGTTGTGGATTGTTCGTACATATTTTATGGATGGAAACATCCAACCGAATATTTTGTTCCATAAGTATATGCTGAGGTCTGGAATTTCTGTATGTGTATGGATTACTTGTGGTTTCCATTTTAGTGACAGATATACAAACCATAGAGGAAACAATAAAATAGCGATTTTATTGTTTGTAATATGCGAACGGTGGAAACAAATACCGCAATCATGCAGTTCTTTAATGAAAGCCTGGCTGAATTCTCCGTTTCCACGTACTACTTCCACAAGATGATATTCCATCCCTGTAGTTTGTGACTTGGCAATGTTGACAGCTACTCTTTCTGCCCCTCCTATATCAAAATGAGTGATAATGTGGAATATACGCATATATTAGTAGTTTTAGTGTTGTATATAATCCAAAAACTTTTTAGCGGTTGATTCCCATGTAAAATATTCTATGATTCGTTTTCGTGCATTTTGAACTTTTTTACCGGAGAGTATTGTTTGGGCTATTTCTTCCACTGAGTTGCATAGGAACCCACTTCTCCCGTTTTCTATGATACAGTCTGGGCCGGGTGCATGTCGCGCTACTATTGTTACATTATGGTACATTGCTTCAAGAATTGCCATTCCGAAAATTTCATTGGGGTTGAAATTTATCACATAATCAGCAACTTCATAATATGCATGGATTTTTTCATTTGGAAGTTTCCCTATGAATAATATATTGCTATATTTCTCACTTGACTTTAATTTGGCCATATATTCCTCTGTTTGCATCCAAAGGGCTCCTGCATGCACTAATAAGTATTTGTCTCCTAATCTTTCTGCTAAGGGAAAAATATCCATCGGATGCTTGTCCGGTCTTAATGCACACACCAAGAATACGATACTTTTATCTTCAGGTAATTTCAGTTCTGCTCTTTGTCGTTCTTTAGAGCTTGTCGCCAATGGAATAATATCCGTATCTAAGCCTACAGGCGCCCATTCTGCACTTGTTACCCCTTTTTGCTTTAACTCATTTACTACAGCTGGAGTTTTACAAAAGACTTTTGTTTTTCTGAATGCGGAAAAGTTTCTGCTGCTTAACTTGTCCATTATCCAGCGTGAAATTGCTCTAGGCGAAGAGCTATGTACTGTACCTACGTAGCAATAATGTTTCAGACCGTGTTTTAGGCAGAAGTTCACGGCTTCCGGTACACAAAGCAAGTTGTCGCTTTGCAAGTGATACACATCGATGCCAAGTGTTAGTAACAATGAAAAATCAGGCCATACGTGGTGTACCAATCTTCTTTTATAGGGTAAGTACACTTTCTTAATATTAGCGGTCGTGTTTACTTCCGTACCGCATCGCTTGTCTTTGGTAGACATCCAGTACACAATCGTTGTTTGGTGTCCCATCTGTTCCAAGGCTTTTGCCAATCCGATTTCTTGGATGTTATAACTTCCGGTAGTCCATTCCCCATAGTCTAAATGAATATATCCAATGTTCATTTGTCTGTTTTTCATTTAAATTTGAATTACCTTCCGAGTGACGACATCCCAATTCAAGGTCTTCAGATATTCAGCCATCTTTTTCTTTTCTATTGCCAAAAACTCAGGATGCTTAACGGCGTATTCCATCTGTTGCATGAGTGCATTGGCATTTCCCGGTTGAAAAAATAATCCAAAGTCACCATTATTCATTTGTTCTTTCAATCCACCAGCGTCACTGGCGATGATGGGTATTTTGTATTCCAAGGCAACGGGAATAACTCCTGATTGGCTGGCATCTAAATAGGGTAGCACTAAAATTGTATTAGGAATACTGAAATAGTTGTCTATTTCTTTATCTTCAATATATCGATTGACAATGTCTACTTGTGGCAATTCTTTGAACATTGAATCGTATTTGCTGAAATCTCCACTTCCCGCCACCGTCATTGAAATGTTCGAATACGATTGTACAAGTTTTTTGTAGGCTTTTCCTAAGATATGGAGACCTTTATATTCTTCAATGCGCCCGAAAAAGAGAAAATTAATGTTTTTGCAGTCGGTTTGAGGTGCGGTTGTGTTTTGTTGCTTATATGTACTCATTCTTCCATGTGGCATATAGTGAATATGTTCTTTGCTATAACCGAATCGTTTTTCAATGATTGGAATAAAACTTTGCGTAAGCACTATAATATCACTAGCTGTTTTGATGTAGTGAGTAGTCATCCATTTTTCCAATAATCCGACACCTGAATGATGTATAGGGTCGTGACAGATAACTATTTTTTTTCTTGCGTCAAAACATTTGAATACCGTTGTGCTCCAAGGATGATAGAATGTACTGATGATATAATCGAATGTTTTTTTTTGAAACATCCTTTTCAACTTATATTTCTCATTGAAGAAGAAAGATAAGGTTGCTTGGATAGCAGTTTTACGGGTGCCCGTTTCTATGAAAGTTACACTTTTGAATGATTTCTCATTTTCCCAATCCTTTCTGTTGGATATTTTAGAAGAAAGTAACGCGTGTATTTCGCAACCATTTTGAGCCAATCCACGAGACATTTCCAAGGTAAATACGGGGCCAGCACCTTCTTTGAATAAAAATGTGATAAGAATTTTCTTTTGCATTCCATTAGATTTATCTAAACCAAGGATTCCATTGTTGTTGGTAGAGTCCTTTTAAGTTTCGTTGTTTTACATATGTAGCTGGTACACCAGAATAAAAACCGTCAATTTGATATTCTCCTTTTCTCACAGTGCTTCCAGCACCAATCAAGCATGATGTTTTTAAATAACTTCCAGGCAATAAGATTGAGCGTGCACCTATCCATACATTATCTTCTATGTGTATAGGCATTTCGAAGAATTCAAATGTGGGCGATTGCGCATTGTGACTTCCTGTGATGAGAACGGTATATATGCTAATAGACACATTATTATGGATAATAATTCCACCTCGTGCATCTAAATGGCATTTTTCATTGATAATTGAATTTTTTCCTATTTTTATTTTCCAAGGTTTGATGATAGTTGTTCCCATTAAAATTCGAGAGCCTTGACCTATTTTCATACCTAATAGTTGATAGCATAGTTTACGGAAATGCCAGCATGGCACATAGCATACAAAATAGTTTAATATTATGTATATGAGGTCGAGAACAATATTTTTCATCGCTTTAGACTGCTTTTTAACTTTTGCAAACCAATGTGCACATATATCCATTTACATAGCTTAAAATACCATGTTTTTCGTTTATTTAGCTTTTTCATTTCACTGTCTGGCAACCAAGAACCGTTAAACAAATGTATGCAATATGTGTTGGCTGTTTTATTCCAATTTCCCCAAAAATCCATTGGACAGAAGTACTCTCTTGGATATATATGCATTTCATTGATTACTTGTTCGCCACCTCCAAGTTGCATACCTTTTTTTATCAATCTTTGTGTAATGTCTATAACATTGGCTTCATTCTTATTGATAATTTCTATCGTGAAATCTTGGTTGTAATATTGCATACACTCTTGGATGAAAGGGTGTAATTGCTTTGCGGCAATTACACATGATGCAATGACATTTCCTTTTACATCTTCAAACCCGATGAATCCTTCATTTTTAAGTAGTGGATTAAATGATTTTAGTATTTTTATATCTGTATCTAGATAAATTCCACCGTACTCGTAAAGTGCTTTTAATCTGACGTAATCGGACACAAAAGCATATTTTTTTAGTTCGTATGCGTGCTGAGTCCATAAGGTACTGTTTACATCAAAGTTTTCTTCATTCCATAATTTAAATTCATAATCGGGCAGATGTTTTTTCCATGATTTGATACATTTCTGTATTAATGGAGGTATTTTACTTTCTCCAAACCAACAATAATGGATTATTTTGGGAATCATATTCGTCTTCCTTCCTTTGACACTAGTGTGAGTTGATATATACGATATAATCTGTGTAAAATCCAAAGTTTTATTACTTTCATTCTTTGGTTATGTTGCCATAAGCATTTGAAATATGGGTGGTCTGTCTTATATGGGAATTTGATACTCCAAGGCTTTTCCATAACATAGTGTATCAATATTGGTCTATTTTCTTTTATATAGTTAGGATTTATTTCTGCTACACTAATCATGTAATTATATACTTTAGGAATAGGTATAATTATTTCCCTATACTTGATATTTAAGAAATCTTGATCTGGAAATATGAGCTTCTCTTTCAATGAAAATATCTCATTTAAGAGATTGTTTTCATCATCCATTTTTCTCAATTATTTAAGATTTAATAGTAATACTCCAGAATTATAATATGTAGTAACACCCTCAGTTGAAAGTCGTTTGCAGGCATATTGATTATCATTCTTTACAGCAGCAATAGTACATGGAATATTGTATAATTCAGATAAATCTCCGGTACATATGACATCTCCATCTAAATATAGAATTTTTTCTACGTCCTTTAGAATATAACAAGCAAACAGTCTGAAATATATTTCTATACTCCAATTTAATCCGTTTATAGGAAGGTCGTTTATATTTCTGTTGAATTGATGAAAAGAAATTGCCTGTGCCCCCCTTAAAGAATGGGTGTAATCAATCAAAATTTGCTTGTTTTTTTCGCTGATGTTGTTATATATGAAATAGAAATGGTGTTTCCCTTGATTGTGTGTAACTAATGAGTGAATAAGCACCTTTACAGTATCACAATATTGGTTGTTGATGCAAAAAAGAAAATTCATAATTTTGTAATAGGGTGTTAGTATAATTCGTATTTTATATGCCGGTTTTCGCCTTTTATATACATTACTAAGCGCCTAAAGGCAACTTTTATATGGAATCTTATCTCATCAAAGTTAAAACAAATATTAATTATACGTTTTAATTTATTTGGACGAATTGGCTGTTTTATTTGAGTGATAGATATTGGACTGGCATCTATAGTGCTACAAAATAAGTTGGGCTTTATGAAAAAATCATCATGGTTTGTTATTTGAACTTCCATTTTCCTTTTTTGTAAATGCAAGTAGGCTAATTCTGTTTTGTTGATTCCATTTTTGTATTTGTATAAATGACCGGATTGATAATGGAAATACATAGGATTGCTATTCCAACTTGTTGTGAATTCGTGTTTGGTAGGTAAAATATCAGCAAATTCTTTGTCATTCAGATATTGGCTCCATTGGTTTTCTTTCCATATGTCCCACATACCACCACGTTCATCAAACATCTTTACTCCTTTTACTTTGAATACTTCTTTATAATTGTATGAGATTAAATTATGTTCAGTTTTCCATCTGTAATTTATGTTATGCTCATTTTTATAGATGCATAAGTGTCCGTGTTGGTATATGCGGTCGTATGTGTTTAGTCTTTCATCAGTTAGATACTTACTTAAATCTCCAAATATAACATCAGAATCGCAATATCCCCAGTGCGAATAATCCTTTAAATATTCGTGAAATATGCATCCGTATAAGGGCTTGTAGTCAACGATTTTGTATGCATTGGTTAGCATAGGAGGGAAACCGGTTTCGCGTTCTATTCGTTTTTTGATTTCATGGAACTCGCATTGTATGTAAATGATGTTTTTGTATGAGTTTCCTCTTGGATAATTTGTAAAAACTAAGAAATCAATCTCACTGTTTTTTGATGCAGAATATTCCCATAAAGCGAAGTAGTTGGGAAAATTGCCAAAATAGGGCATGATAAGCGCAATTTTAGTTCTTTGTATCATAATTATGTCTTTTTTATGCTATCATGCTTTTTATATTAATAGCTGATATGTTTTTAACCATTTTTTGGTTTTTTTTCTGGGTTACCTACTACTACAGAGTTTTCCGGCATATCTGTTACAACGATAGTGTCACTGCTAATCATCACTTCGTCTCCAATTATAGTTGCTCCATTAATGACCATACATGAATAATATGGAAATCCGAAAGGAGGTATTAATAAAGCTTTTTCATCACTTTTGTCGTTTGTGCTTTATTTTTACTCTTTGTTTGTTATATTAAGTGTAGCTTATTTATGTTTGCTTTACCTGCTTTTATCCAAAGATTTGGCCAAATACAACGGAGATGAATTGTGAAATAATGCTTCAGTGCAATACAGAATCCATAATGTCTGTTCTCTAAATGAAATATTTCCATTGGAGGCATTCCATTGGGGCGGTACATAAGTTTCCAACGCTTCTTTAGCGGTATTTCTGGGTCGCACCAGGCATCAATGTGTTCATGCGCATCACATTCGCCAAGTGGATGTCCTACCTGCCATAATTCTATTCCAGCTTTACGGGCGCGCAGCCCGTAATCAAAATCACCGCGCGCATGTGTATAGTAGGGGTCAAGTGTCCCCAATTTCTTGTACACGCTGTGAGGAACCAATACTATATTTCCATTCATCATAATTACTGGCACAGGGCTGTCATCAGAAGATGGGCGTGCCACTTTTCCAGTTTTATCTCTGCCTCCATACGTTAGTTTGCTACGTGTCTGAGTATCCACTGTAGCCCCAAGTACGATGGTTCTGTTTTTTTTCAATAGGCTTACACGGAGCAAAGATGCGATACAGTCTTTGTATATGAAGGTGTCATCGTTTAGCCAAAGGTAATAATCATAGTTACATCCATTTCGTTTTTTTTCCTCGGCCATTTTCCATGCTTCTATCATACCGCGATTCCAGAATACTCCATCTACGGTTTTGATGTTAACATGGGGAAACTGTGTTTTTACGCTTTCTACAGTTCCGTCAGTAGAACCTCCGTCCACTATATAAATGTCAAACTTAGTGTCAGCTGGAAGTGATTGTGCTGTTATGTTGCGCAGGCACTTTATGGTTTTCTCCTTACGGTTAAATACAGTCAAAAGTATGGCTATATGGTTCATATTGCAATTGATAAAGGGGAATATATTATGGCTTAATTTTATGATAAATATATCGTATAAACCATTGTAAGTTCAATCGAGGTGATTTGTGTAGGAAAATTATAGGTTTATACTTATCATTTGGGTGTATTGGAATTTTATAGGCATAGAATGGTGATTTATAGGTTTCGGGGTGCTTTCCACGTTGGCTGATGTCTCGATGGGGGGATATTCCATGTTTTTTGCATAGTAATGAAAAAATGCTTTGATCTTCACGATGGGCAACGAATGCTTCTCCAAAATCGGTTGTAGGAACATCGAATTTTCCTAATCCTGCTGGTGATAATAGTTCAAAATCACAACATAGTGACAGCCATTCTTTCATAAATTTACGTGTGGCAGGAGTTACAAGAAAGCAGAAATAAGTTGCGATGATTTGATTACTTGTTTTATACTTTTCTTCCGTAAGCCCCATCTTTTCAAAGCATACTGGTTTCGTAAAACAAGATTCGAGTAATGGTATATCGCAAACGAATAGAGGCTGTTTTTCTGAAAGATTTGCGATTATCCCCCTCCCTATAAAGAAAGATCCTGAATCACAGTAGAATATGATGTCTCCATCAGAACAATCAGACAGAGCCTTATTTACAAAATAAGGTTTCCAAAGCCACAAGCCGTTTCCTCTTTTTTGTGATAGGATGTCGTGATGTAGTTTGGCAAATGATTGATCTATGTCATTAGGAGTATATTCATATACTTTATCAAATCTAGCAATATACCTACCAGTTAATGTATTCCATTTACGGGCAGGCTCATATTGCTTGTCTGCGTAGTTTATAAGAATTTTCATTTATATAGTCCTTTTTCTTTCATTTCTAGGATAGAGGCATCATACATATCTGCTTGTATCTCCTGTGTATTTACCCATTTACAGAATTCGCCTATACCATCGGAAAAGCTCCATTTGGGTTCATAGCCTAATATAGTACGTGCTAATGTTATATCGGCATAATTATGTCTGATATCTCCTAAACGATAATTTCCTGATATTGAGATGGGAACCTTAATATTATATTTTTCACACAATGTATTTGCTACTGTAAGAACATCAGTGCTAACTCCTGTGCCGACATTGAAAGCGTGACCGGCAGCCTCTTTGGTTTCAAGGCCTAAAATAGTTGCATCTACTACATCTTCGATGAATACAAAATCTCTTGTCTCTTTTCCGTCTTCAAAAATATTGATTTCATTGCCATTTTTTATTCTGGTTGAGAATATGGAAAGAATTCCTGTATATGGATTGGAGAGTGATTGACCTGGACCGTATACATTTTGGTACCTGTATGAAACAGCATCAATGCCGATGGAAGGGCATACCAAATGTGCCAATTGGCCTTGTACTTGTTTGGTTATGCCGTATACAGAAGAGGGATGTATCTTCGAGTCTTCAGTGGTAGCCACTAATTGCAGTTTTCCAGCATTAGGATAAGTACATTCAAATTCTCCTTTGCACATATTCTCGTCTAAACGTTCTTTCGGATAAACATCTTTTTCCAATAGTGGGCTATAGTATTTGCCTTCTCCATAGATGGCACGGCTTTCAGCTACAATAACGCGCTTTACGTTGTGCTTGGCATTGGTCAAAATATCAAGCATTAACGCTGTTCCACCGATATTAGTATTTACATATTTTTCTATTTCATACATAGACTGCCCTGTACCGGTCTCTGCTGCCAAGTGAATAATGGCTTCTTGACCATCAATGGCTTTTAGCCAATCTTCCCGTGATGTGACACTTCCTTTGATGAACTTGACTTTATCTTTTATAGATAGATAAAGAGGGGATGTCTCTTCCGGTTTTTGTCCGTGTATTTGCTCAGACAAAGAGTCTAATACAGTCACGTTAACTCCTTTATCAACTAACTTTGATGCAATGTTAGAGCCGATGAAACCAGCTCCGCCTGTAATCAAGACATTCTTAAATGTAAGTTTCATATTAATTAGTATTTGCTTTTTTCCCGATTATCCATGGGAAGTAATTGTGAATGAACTGAATGATAGGGATAAAAATGATAATGATAAATAATGCATATAACATTGTAATCCCTAAATTATTCGTTTTGTATATTTCATTGAGAAATATGATGAATAAATAGTGAAATCCCAATATCAATATAGTGCCTTGAGATATTGTCTTGTTCCATTTAAAGGATAAGTTATTGAAGTAGGTTGTGACTAGAAATAGCATGCATATACCTAATGCGGCATTAATATAAAAAAGTATGATATTGCTACCATAGTTGTGTGCATAACATTGTACGTATCCATTGTAATGGCTTAAAAGAGTTAACAGACTGAATGTTGTTATTATACAAAGCAGGCGATTGCTTTTTCTTGCATACATTTCTATAATGTGTATATTTTTTCTACAAAAGATGCCTAATATAAAAAGAGGGGCTACACTAAAACAATTGAATAATGCTAAATTGGGTAATTCTAATCTGTTTAATACTATAGCTATGCTGATGCAGGAGAGAACAGTAAGGAAGAGTATTTTCTTTTTGTAAGGTATAAAATATAAACTTGTTCTAAGGATAAATAACGTATAAATAAACCAAGTTGGTCGGGTTATGGGACAAACAGACATTTTCCCTTGATTAGCTCCAATTAGTACTCCTAATAGTGGTTTTATAACTGACTTTTCCCAAGAAAAAGATGAAGTAAAAAAAGTAACAAAAATAAGTGAAATACAGTTGATGAATAAGTATGGAATGATTAAGGAATAGAAATTTTTACGTAAGAAAGTATTAAAACTATCACTTTGATAGAAAAGAAATCCACTGATAAAAAAGAATAAGGGTACACTGAAAGAATATATAAAATTTGTTCCTGGGCATGGGAACATGTGACCTAAAACAATGAGGTATATACCACTTGTTTTCATATAATCAATGTAATTCAATCTTTCTTTCATTGTATATTATTTATGTAATCTTATGAGTTTAGTGGTTTCTGCTCCATTCATGTTAATCACTTTTGCTGGGATTCCAGCTACTATACTGTTTGATGGCATATCATGAGTAACCACAGCATTGGCTCCCACAAAAATATTATCTCCAAGAGTTACAGAACCTAGAATTTTACTTCCTGGTCCCAACACACAATTATTTCCAATAGAGGGTACGCCAGCATTGCTTCCTCCCATTTTTAGAGCTGTTGTTACGCCATGAAATATGGTACAATTATGTCCTATTTGGGTTGCTCCATTAATAATGATACATGAAAAATGATTAAAGCTTAATCCTCCTTTTACGGGGGTACCTAATGGCATCTGAATTCCAAATTTAAACATATAATGCCGATGCATCATCCATGAAAGGATATAGATAGGTAGTACTTTTTTCTTTCCTTTTGACCAACTGCCCAATCTGAACCAAAAACAAAATTTGAATGAGTTATTGGAAATTAAATATCTTAGGATATATAAGTATTCAGATATTTTTCCATGTGGCTGTTGTGTCAGTACCTTACGAAAATCTTCGTGTATTAATTGGCGGCATATTTTGAAGTTCATACTTACATTATTGGATGATTCGGATAAAGTCATTTATTATATAGGAAGCAGTGGTTTGTGCATTATATTCTTCTTCTGTCAACTTTTTAGCATGTTTACTCATTGTTTCTATGACTTCAGGATGTTGCTTTAGGTAAATGATTTTTTCTTTCCATGTTTCGACATCGTAAGGTTCTATTAAATAGCCGATGTTTTCTTTTTCTAAATCTATGTGTATATCGGGGTTATGTGTCATTAGGATTGGAATGTAGTAAGGCAATGCTTCTACTATATTGGTGTAACCTACTCCATATTCTCTTCTCTCACAAGGAATAGCCAATATAGATGCTTGGCCTTGTTGTTGCATAATGTACTCATATTCATTGTTTATATGTAGGTCTTCCATAAATGTGAATTTTATGTATTGACTGTTTTTGAACTTTTCCGCTACTTTTATATTGCTTTCGTGGCGGCGAGTAATGATATGGCAATTTGTCTGAGTTTGTTCGCAGGCTTCACAGAGCGTTTGGTAATCTCTGCTATCCTTTCCTGTTGCCATTACCAGAAAATTGTCTTTTTGGGGAATAAGATATTTTTGATACCATTCGGCTTCTGTTCCTCTGCTCAGTGTTGTTATTTGGCAATCTTTCACAATGTTATGGACTATTGCATGATGTGTGTGGCTGTCAAACATCATATAGATTCGGTCTATTCCTTTCCAATAAAAGAACTTGGTAAACCAATTTTTGATAGGGTTGGAATATTCTTTACAGTAAGTGTATTTCCATGCAACTATTTTACACTTTAGAATTCCGACTCGTTTTAGAACAACCAACTTGTTGAGACCTTGCAGGGCGCCTAGATACAGAATATCAGGATTGATATCTTTTATAGTTTTTATTAAGGCGATTAAAGTCTGAATGCTATTGTTTTTTTGTAGAGGTAATGGATTTAGCAAATGTACATCGATTAAATTGCTATTCATTATGCTTTTAATGTAATATGCAAAATTATCTGGTTTATTCAAAATAAATTCCTTATTATCCTTAGTGATGTATAATACTTTAATATTTGCTGGCATACTATGATGAATGAAGATTAGTGCTTAATTGGAATTGGTATAAATGGGACTTCTTAAAAAATATCATCAAATTTTGTTATATACCGATTCGTGTACTAATATATTTAATAAGTGCATGCACTTTAGAATATAGATAAGGAGATAGTAGGAATAAAATGCATTTAGCTTTTAATAGGCAGTTAATAATATTACGAAAAAAAAAATTGATATATTGCTTATAAAAATACATTTTTTGTTTTCCAATTCCCATATTATATCCTCGTGTATACGCTCCGAAGAGTAAATCAAATGCTATAGTTGTATCAACAGATTTATTGACTATGTATTTGTAAAGTTTCTCTTTTGCAATAATGTCACTGCGTAGCTTTTCTTCACTTAAACAGTACGATGCAGATGATAGGTTTTCATAGTAATAATAATATCCGATAGAAGTATAGACTATATGCTTTGAACGGTTGAGTATATCAGGTGCTAAGTATAAATCTTCTGCGTATGACATATTTTCTGGTAAACGTAAATCTCCCCATAATTCTCTGCTATATAATTTGTTACATAATATGTTTAAATCAAATTGATTACTTAATAGCCTCATATCTATTTTCCCATCATAGAAATGTTGTATCCCTTTATCTGGGTAATGTAGTTCTTTGCCGTTGACCACTCGGGTCTGTCCGCAAATGACTAAATCGGCATTATGTTGTAGTAATAGTTGTAACATTGATTCATACATATTCGAGGCAATATAGTCATCAGAATCAACAAAAGCAAAGTAATTACCAGATGCTTTTTCTAAACCGTAATTACGTGTTGCGCTAACACCGCTATTTAACTTTTTGAAGTATTTTAACTTACCTTTAAATTTCTCCACTAGTGATAGAACAATTCTTCCGCTGTTATCTTTTGAACCATCATCAATAACAAGAACCTCAATATTAGGGTAGGTTTGGTTCATTATAGATAAGATGCAACGTTCTATGTAATTTTCTGCATTATACATAGGTACGATTATACTAATAAAGGGGGAACTTTCCATATGTTGATATTTTAGGTGGACTTTTGCCTTATTCCAATAATTTTATTATTGATTTCTGTAAATAATATCTATCTTTATGTATCCATTTTGTATGCTTTTTTATCTCTAAAAGGTGATGTCCTATAGCTTTTGTGTTGATTTTTATGCGATTGTCTTTTTTTTTTAGTTTTGAATACTTTTTGGGTAATATGATTTCAAAATCAGATATGCTTTGTTGTAATATTGAATTAATAATTGGGGTAGGATAAATCACATCATTATCTATTATGATACTTATAAAAGGTTGAGAGTTATTAATGGTAACCCAATTAGATGGTATGTATTTTTTATAACTTAAATCAGGATTTGTATTAGTCCATTTTGAAGGAACTATGTGAATGCAATCATTGTGTATGTTGAGCCATGTTGCCATTAGACTGAATGTACTGTTTGCAATAATATTGGCCTTACAATGAGTCATTAATTGCATATCGCGGAATGAGTTTTTGCCACTGTTCCAATTGATGTATGTTGCGTCTTTAATATTAAGGTTTTGTTGACACCAATTAATGTCATCAGAGAATATATAAAATTGGGGGGTAGAAAATTGCTTTTTTACAAATGCTATAGCATCGTTGTAATACTGTTCTTCACATATGTCACCTAAAAGGAGGCGCCATACTAATTTTGATTGGTAATCTCCTCGACGAACATGGATACTAACAGATTGATTTATATCCATTTCTTTTATTAGTTTTCGGTTACGTTCATCGTTATCAAATGGAAACTTAAAGATAGAGTGAATATCATCAATGATTTCAGATATAAATGTATATGATTTATAACGTGGGAATATTATTAACGGGCTAAGTAATACTTGTGAAATGTCAAGATTATATTTTATTCTCAGCATATTGCCTATTTTATTAAGACATTTATTTATTGAAGAACAAAATTTTTGATATTGTTTTATTGAATTTGTTTCTTCACCAATGTTTTCTGTATTTGGAAATAAAATATTTATTTCTAGTTTATTGTGATCTTGTAATCCGGCTGTGATTGGAAATAGCTTTGTCTTTTTTTTCTTTACGTATGTAAGATAGTACCAAAGAGAATATGATAACATTTGATTACCTAAACCACCTGCGATTGAGATATAATATTTGCGAAAATCTTTATTCATTTGTTTTTTGATATTATTTTGTAAAGTTGGGTGTTTTTATAAAAATATGTAAAGAGAAGCATGGAGAATAATAGTGGATTCATAATGTGAGGTTGTCCTAAACCTGTATTAATGAAAAGTAAAATGCAACAAGCACTTTCCCATTTGCTATTGCAATACTTTATGTTACGATTGCAACAAAAGTAGAATAAGAAGATAAATGGAATTAATCCAATGGCTCCCAAAAGATTGATAAGTCCTACTGCACCATCAATGACAATACCTTTCTTTTGCATTTCATCAAAGCCAATTCCCCATAAAATTGTAGGTTCTGCTGAGACTGCATTTATGAAATTTTCTATTGATAACGTTCTAGCAGCGCCGGATCTATTAGAAAATATGGCAAGTCCTGTTTTCTCGGTATCAATTTTTTGATATATAGCAGTTCGAAAAAAATCTTGTCCTATTTTTGTAAATAAAAAAAATGCAACACTTAGTAAAACTGTATATTTAAAGATTTTTGTTGTTTTTTTGTCAATCTTTTTGGTCGTCTTTGCATGCAGATAATAACAAAATATGAGTATAAATAATGCTAAATAACCACTTGTAGACATTGTTGAAATGAGTGTGATTAAGAAAAATATAATATACCAAATCTTCATCTTTTGGGGATATAATTGTTCTTTGAATAAGGTGAAGTATAACGCGGTACACAACACTATTTGATATTGTCCTGGTTCTCCAAAAGGACCACAATTACGTTCGCTGTGGAGAATGGAGACGGTGTAATATAAACTACGGAAATCTTCAAATTTATCGTTTATGATGGTGGGATGAGAAAATGGCATCATAGTTCCAAGGGAATAAGTTCCAATAAAAGATTGTATGCTAAATAAACAAATACTAATAATAGAGAGAACAAATAGTATCAGTAGTATCCGTTGAATATATTTGAGAGGATTATAAATATAAGAAGCATAGATTACTATTAATATTGAAATTATAGTATAAATGCTTCCTAATGATAAGGTGGAAGTTGCAAAAATGGATAATAGTAATAATGCAAAAATGGAGATGAAAATGAAATATTGAGTTGCTGTTTTTATTTGCAATTTGGATCTGATTATAATAATGCTACTAACTAAAAACATCATTAAAGAAAACAGGTCATTTCCTCCTATATAGTTTGGAAGCGCCATTCCACCATAGCTGATTGTGCAATATAAAAAGAGATAATGAAAATATTTTCGTATATTTGTTTTACCCATAATTAAATGATACTCAAAACCTTGTTTCTTATACTAATAAATATAGAATGTGTAATATCTTTTTCTTCTTTATTCAATACAATGAACCATATTGACAGTAAATAAACCAATAATGTGCCTATTGATACGATAATTAGTCGTAATAACGATTCTGTTATTAATATATTGAGGATAAAACCTATAATAAAAGTTAGGATAGATACAACCAGAAAAGGAAAAAATAGATATTTAAAAAAGAAACAGTATTGTAAGTTACAATTTTTGTGGCTAAAATATAGAATAATACTCCCACCTAATAAATTCCAAGATATTATCCATATTATATAGTACCAATACGGGGAAAATCCCAGCCATAATAGTAAAATGGTAATTGGAAGAGGAAGGAAAAAGGTAATACTACGAAGTATATTATAATATTTTATATGTCCTTCTGCCTGTACAGCACTATCTAAGGTAACTAGTAGCTGTTGTATCAAGTTACGTATGATTTCAAAACGTAAAAAAACAACAGCCCATTCTGGTACATTTTTGAGCCAGATTTTCATAATATAGGGAGCTTCTATGTAGAAAGGGAAGGCGAAAAAAGCAAAAATTATGAATGATAATTTGGAACTCATCAATGCTGCTTTCATTAAATTAGATTTGTTCCCTTCTCCTGCTTTTTTACCGATGACTGGATTGATTGCTTGCAGCATTGTTCGTGAAAAAACCATGAGTTGTCCGGATACTTGATTGGCTATACCTTGAGAAGCATTCAAAATAGTTCCACCAAAAAAGTTAAGAACGAGCCCCATTCCATATTGAGAGAACATTGATGAAGAACTGCCTAACAATCCCCAGCTAGCGTATGATGTTATCTCTCGCATTAATGATTTGTTGAAATGTTTTTGAATATTAAATTCACACTCCTCATAGTGATAATGACAATAAAATCGTTGGGTAAGAAGGACTGCAAAGGATAATAAAGTCATTAATAAACCATAGAGAATTAATTTATCAGCAGAGTAATATACTATAGTTATAGCAATAATTAGTTTTAAACATGTCTGAATAAATCCTAGTACACTATAGTATAACATATTTTCATGTGCATTTATAATTGAACTATAGGGGACGGATTGTATTGTTAACGCTGTCGAAAGAATCATAAATTGATATATCCATTTTGCAGATTCTATTCTATCAGCAGGAATGTTTAAAACACCGTTGAAGAATATGACTCCTGCTATTTCTAAAATGATGATCATAATGAAAGATAGCAGGAAATGCAGGGCTATGCTAACTGTAAATATTTGCTTTTTTCGATTTGTCTGCTGTGCTCCTTCTGCATAATTGATGAACCGTTGTGTAGCTTGTGTCATAGCTGAACTGAGAAAACCAAGCATACCTATGGCGCCTCCAATAATACAGAATATACCAAAATCAGATTCTCCTAATGCATTTAATATTAGTCGTGTAGAATATAATGATACAAACATGGAAAATGCCATACTTGTATATAAATATCCACTATTTTTTAAGACTCTATTGATTGTGCTATTTGACATAGGTTGCCTTTAGTCTGTCTTAATTTTGTTTCTATTATTTGTTTCTTTAATCTCTTCTAAAAATATCTCTCGTATAAACTTTCTCTTTTGCTTCTTCCAAGCAAGCATCATATCTATTGGCAATAATCGCATCGCTCTGCTGTTTGAATTCATTCAGATTATTTACTACTTTGCTGCCGAAGAACGTGCTTCCATCTTCCAGTGTCGGTTCGTAGATGATAATCTCTGCCCCTTTTGCCTTTATCCGTTTCATTACACCTTGAATGGATGATTGTCGGAAATTATCCGAATTGGACTTCATCGTCAAGCGATATACGCCAATTACAACTTGCTTTTCTTTTGCAACATCATAATTACCTTCTGCATAACTATAGTAACCGGCTTTCTGCAATACACGGTCAGCAATGAAATCCTTGCGTGTGCGATTGCTTTCCACAATGGCGGTCATCATGTTTTGGGGGACGCGGTCGTAATTGGCAAGGAGTTGCTTTGTATCTTTAGGTAAACAATAGCCGCCGTAACCGAAAGAGGGGTTGTTGTAGTGTGTGCCGATACGTGGGTCGAGACATACTCCGTTGATGATGGCTGCGGTATCAAGCCCTTTCATTTCGGCATACGTGTCGAGTTCGTTGAAATAGCTGACACGCAGGGCAAGGTAGGTATTGGCGAAAAGTTTTACGGCTTCGGCTTCTTTCATACCCATAAATAGGGTATCTATGTTCTCTTTAACAGCACCTTGCTGGAGCAATGCTGCGAAAATTTTGGCATATTCTTCCGCATTGGGATTGCTGATGGCATTTATAGCTGTATTTTCTTCTGTAAATTCTGTTCCTTCAATAATTTTAGGATAACCTACTATGATGCGAGAAGGATAAAGGTTATCGTAAAGTGCTTTACTCTCACGCAAAAATTCCGGAGAAAAGAGCAGGTTGAATTTCTTGCCTTCCAGTTCCGGATTGTGAAGGAATTGTTGTACATATTTTATATAGAGTGAACGGGTATAGCCCACGGGGATGGTTGATTTGATGATCATTACTGCATCCGGATTTACGCTGATGACGAGGTCTATCACATCTTCGATATGATGGGTGTCGAAGAAGTTCTTCACCGGGTCGTAGTTGGTAGGAGCGGCAATAACGACGTAGTCCGCATCTTTGTAGGCTGCCTTGCCGTCCAGAGTAGCAGTTAGGTCAAGCTCCTTTTCTGCCAAATACTTCTCTATATATTCATCCTGAATGGGTGATTTCTTGTTGTTGATAAGTTCTACTTTATTAGGGATTATATCGACAGCAGTGACATGGTTGTGCTGTGCAAGCAAAGTTGCAATACTCAGACCTACATAGCCGGTACCTGCAACGGCAATATTATATTGTTTCATAATCATGATTATATTTTATATGGAATAGCTGCTTACTTTCTCTAATATCTATACCATAAAATTCACAGATTCTTGTAGGTAATTTTTCTTTTCAATTTCTGTCAATTTATGTAATCAGTGGTAAGCCGAAATGACACCTGTGTCACCCCTTAAACATAAATACCCGTTACGCGCGCGAGACAAATTATCAATATGCACAGACCTGTATCGTTTGTGTGTGATAAATATTAGCCTAATAGGGAGTATTGGAAAAAGGGTGCCACAAGTGTCAAGGTTGCAAGTGAAGTTAAGGCTTCAGGACTCCGGTATGGATTCTGTAGTTCCTCAAATCACTCTCCAGGCAATCTGCCACCTCTTTCTCAAAACTCTCCCTTTCTTGGTCTGTTTTCGGGAACGACCTCCAGAAATGCGTTATGGCATGTATCTGGTTGATGTTGTTGCTCAGCCCTTTTTTAAAAGGTTGTAGGTTCTGGTACTCATCATCGTTGCTTGGGCGATGGTCTCGTTGGTCAGATGTCTGCCGTTAACGAGCTGTTCTTTCTGGCATTTGCTCAGAAAGGCTCCGAATGCCGGTGTCACCGGCTCTTTCTTTGTCATGTTGACTCTTTTAATTGTTAAACAATAATAAAAACAAGCGAAATCATTTCCATGTAGTGGAAACGACCGGACTTGTGTATCTGGGCACTTATGCGTTCCTTCGCGTCGTAATTTTAAACATAAACAAAAATCAGTAAATTATGGAACACCGCAATATCAGCCTTTTCAGAGGCTATTCGGACACAGAATCAGTAGAAACTTCTCTTGAAGAAATAGTCAACATCATTAAATGCGACGCTGCCCTGCGAGACCGCACCGAGAAACATCGCTACTACTTGCAGCAAGACCTGCGTAGGGATGCCGACCGCGAGAAGTCCGGCTGTCCCTGCTTCGCTGTTGCCGTCTGCTTTGAAGGTGGGAAGACCCGCGAACATATCTGTGCCTGGACCGGCTATACCTTGGTCGACCTGGACCATATCGCTCCCGAGCGGATGGCTGCCACACTGACATTGATTTGTGCCGACAAGTATACATTGATGGCCTACACCACTATCAGCGGTCATGGCATCCGTATCATCTGCCGCATCGATGACCTGAACGGAGCGGAAAAGGGAAAAGCCTTCCGGCAATACGCCAAGTATTTCAATCAAGTCAACGACTACTATTCCTGCCTGGTGGGCTTCGAAAGCGACGGGCAGTGCAAGAATGCTACCCGTATCAGTGGACTGGCTTCCGACCCTCATGTATATTACAATCCCAGTGCTGCTTCTTTTGTTTTGCAAGATAGTCCGATTGCTCCCCAACCGCAGGATAACGCTTCCGAAGCCGTGCCGACAAAGCGCAACAAACGTTTGGAGAAGGTGGTGAAAGCTGCCGAACGCCTGCTGGAAGAGGAGGGAGTGAGTTATTGTGAACATCATCATAACGAATATGTGATGCGCATGGGGTATCTGCTCAACCAGTACGGAGTGGCTCGGAAGACAGCCGCCGCTTGGGCAGCGGAGCACTTTCCCGACTATGACGGGGATGTGGCAGCTGTCATCGGCTCCTGCTACGCGAATACCGGGGAGCATGGCACCCGTTCCCTTGTCCGCAGGGGAGAGGACGATGAAAAGTTTGCCACGGTGGCAGATATCGAGCAGTTCCTTTCCGAACAGGCGAAGTTCCGCAAAAATACGGTGAGCGGCAAGTTCGAAGTCCTGATGGCCGACTGCGGAGAGGAGTATGCGGAGCTGACCGACCGCTACGTCAACACGTTGTGGAGCCGCATGAACAAGGCAGGGATGCTTGCCCGCATTGCTGACATACGTTCCGTGCTCGATTCGGAGTACACGCCGCTTTTCAATCCCTTTGTAGCCTATCTGGAGGGGCTGCCTACTTGGGACGGTACTACTGACCCTATTGCCCGTCTGGCTGCCGGCGTACATGTGAAGGACGACCAGAAGCTTTTCGGCATCTACTTCAAGAAGTGGCTGGTGGCCACCATTGCTTCGCTGCTCGATACCAAGGTGGTGAATCATGAGATTCTGGTCTTCATCGGTAAGCAGGGCATCTACAAGACTACCTGGATGCAGCGTCTGCTTCCTGTCGAACTTCAGCGTTATTTTTATGTGAAAAGCAACAGCCGGCGCGTCAGCAAGGACGACCTTTTTACGCTGACCGAGTTTGCACTGGTATGCCTTGAAGAGCTGGAGGAGATGACCTCTGCCCAGGTCAGCCAGTTGAAGGCCATCACCGGCATGACAGACGTGAACGAGCGTGCCGCCTACGGACACTTCAAGGAGAGCCGTCCGCATATTGCCAGCTTCTGTGGCACGAGCAACAACGTCACCTTCCTCAACGACCTCAGTGGCAACCGCCGTTGGCTTCCCTTCGAGGTGGATTCCATAGACAGTCCTTTCGATTATCCCATAGACTATGCTGGAGTGTATGCGCAAGGCTATGCCCTCTGGAAGAGCGGCTTCCACTACTGGTTTGAGCAGGAGGAGATTGATGCCGTGAATCTTCATAACCGTTATTTTGAGGTGCCCTGCCTGGAGCGTGAGCTCGTTCAGGTGTACTATCGCCGCCCCATGCCGGGCGAGGAGTGCATGTTCTTGACCAATGCCCAGATACTGGGACATATCAACATAGGTATCCGGCAACCCTTGAGTCCCACGCGCCTCGGTCTGGTGATGAAGCAGGAGGGCTATGAGGCTGTCCGTTCCGGTGGCCGTCGTGGTTATCGGGTGGTCGAGCTGAAAGGGGATGAAATCTACCGCAACCAATGCGCCATGGCGCGCAATGTGGGGGATTGATTCTTTCACGGTTTTCCTAAATACCTGAATATAAGTTCCACCTGCAGGGAGGTGAATATTTTCTGGGAGCCTTTGTAGCCGGTATGCCGCAGGGCTTCGTCCAGTTCCAAATTCAGCTTCATCCATTTGGACAAGCGGTTGAGTGCGGATGCCGGTGAAATGGTGGGGGCGTATGCCTCTGCCAGTTCACGTTTGTAATAGGGGCGGACGGGCCACTCTTTGCCGGGGATATTTTCGTAGTCTTCAACGTACTTCATAAACAATGCTTTAACTGGTTATTACACTGTAAATGTACGGAATTTTTTCTGTATACCCATTGCCGGAACCCGGTATAATCTTACCTAATCTCACATTTTCCCACATCCCTTCATATCACTTCACCGCATCTCTTATTCTGCCCGGAGGTACGTCGTATCTTTGTTCTGTCAGACGATGAAGGGTGAAGATTAGTAATCGTGACGCGCGAAGATTAGTAATCGTAAGCCCCTGGGATTAGTATCGTCTCCCTATCTTTTAATTTTTAACTTATAATTTTTAATTTATGATTAACTACAGTATCGTGATGCGTGGCAATCCTACCGATAAGACGGTTGCCAAAAAAGCGTACGCAAGTGCGCAGTATTCGGAAGTGATGGACATCAACCGCTTTGCCGAGCATATAGCCAGTCATGGCTGCGTGTACAAGCGTTCGGATATCGTTGCCATCCTCACCATGTCCGTGGATTGCATGCGGGAGCAGTTGCTGGCCGGACAAAAAATCCAGTTGGGCGACCTGGGGAGTTTCTACATCAGCATCAACAGTATCGGCGCGGCTTCTGCCAAGGAGTTCAATCCTGCCATCCATATCCGTAGGCTGAATGTGAACTGGACCTGCGGCCAGCGTTTTGGAGAGCTGCTGGAGGAGGCGGAATTCAATCTGGTGGCAACCCGAAGTGCAGCCCGTGCCGTGGTGAAAGCCCTGAAGGCCGGAAAGACTACCGTGGACCTGACCGGAGCCACTGGCGGGGGTGAAGATGCCGGTGGAGGCAGCAACCCGGGAGGCGGTTCGGACGGAGACCAGGGGGAAAATCCGTTAGGATGAAACGAAAAGACAAAAGAGAGAAAATAAATATGTTCTTCTGTCTAAAAAATGCAGCTAACCATAGTGTTTAATTCCTTAATTGCAAATTGTTATGAGTGAGAAAACAAAATCAAAATCTGTATGGGGCATTGTCCTTAAAGTGATTATTACCGTGGCCACTACATTGGCCGGAGTGTTTGGCTTGACTTCCTGCATCAACCGTTAGCCGGATGAAAGCAGGCAGTTTCTATCAGAACTATCGGGAGGTAACCCTCCTGGTAGTTCATTGCAGCGCTACGCGCTGTGACCGTCACTTCTCGGTGGAGGCGCTTCGCCGCAGTCATCTGGCACGGGGCTTTGCCGATATCGGTTATCATTTCTACATCACCCGTGACGGCGAGGTGCATATTTGTCGCCCGGTTCATCAGATTGGAGCCCATGCCACCGGCTGGAACGACAAGAGTATCGGCATCTGCTATGAGGGTGGGCTCGACGAGAATGGTGTCCCTGCCGATACACGTACCTATGCGCAGAAATGCTCTTTGCTTGACTTGCTTCGGCAGCTGAAGACCGACTATCCCAATGCCCGTATTTCAGGGCATCGGCAACTCAGTTCCTCTATCCATAAGGCTTGTCCTTGTTTTGACGCCAAAAGCGAATACGAGACAATTAAAAATTAATTCTCTCCACGTATCCTATCGGCATGTCCACATGTGCGCAGCCCAGCATATCCAGCCGGACTGCCACTTTGCTTTTTCCTCCTATCATGACCAGTTCTCCCTCCAATCCGGCAAGGGGGCCTTTTATTACTTTCACGGCATCACCTGCTGCCAGAGGTGTACTGCAAATCTCTACAGCCTCCGGGCTATAATCCAGCATAAAGCGGAAACGTTCCATCTGTTCCTCGGGAATGACGGCGGGACGGCTTTCACCGCGCAATACCATGTACCGACTGATAGCTTGTAAGGTAAGCGGCAGGGGGCGTTCCTGCGGAGTGACATGCACGAAAATCATCATCGGGATGACCAGGCGGTCCACTTTCTTGCGCCGGTCGCTCCATTGGCGTATTTCGCTTTGTATGGGTAAGTAATATTCCACTCCCATAGCTTTCAGCCGTTCGGCAGTCTTCTTTTCCAGACAAGACTGCACGTATGCCACCAGCCATTGGCGACGAGGAATAATATGAGGGGTGATATCAGTATGGTTCATGTAAAATCCTTTAAAGGTGTATTTCTATGGTTCATAAATAGTTGAGGTTCGGGCGCGCTACGCGGTCGCCTGTCACATTGGAGGGGCGGGGTTAATTAAAAATTAGAAATTAGAAATTAAAAATTAGACACTCGATTATTTACTCTCAACTCTTAATAGCTAGTCGCTAACTCAACTGTATCCGTATTTCTTACCGTAGCCGTAATACTTTCCGTATTTACCATAGCCGTAGTAATAACCGTATTTTTTCTTCTTCATATCGATTCCGTTGACTACTGTGCATAAGTTGGGGAGACGATGATGCTCCTGAAGCTCGTTGATGAGCTGGTAATCGGTCTTATGCGTATAATCTGCACGACAGACGTAGATGCTGGCGTCCGCTACGCGCGAAAGGATGAGCGTGTCGGTCACCATGCCGATAGGGGCTGTATCCAGTACGATATAGTCATATTCTTTGCGTAATGTACTGATGGTGTCTTCCAGTGACTGGCGTGCCAGTAGTTCCGTAGGATTGGGTGGGATGGGACCGCCCAATAGCAGGTCGAGGTTGGAAGTTATGCCGGAAGGCTGTATCAGCGCATGAAGGTCTGTGGATTTGGGGGCGGCAAGGTATTGGGTGATTCCTTTTTCTTTGTGTGAAAGATGGAACAACTTGTTCAATCCCGGTTTGCGTATATCCAATCCTACCAGAATGACCTTTTTGCCGAGCAGCGCCAGACTGAGGGCGAGGTTGGAAGCTATGAAAGTCTTGCCTTCACCGCTTATGGTGGAGGTAACCAGGACGACTTTCTTATCCGGATCGCCCATCATGAAGAGCAGGTTGGTGCGCAGGCTGCGGAAGGTTTCCGTCATGATGTCGTTGTCGTTTTCGCGTACGGCAATGGCAGACTCTTCATGCTTGTTTGAACCGGTAAGGGGGATGTCACCGATAATGGGAACCTTTGTGAGCTTTTCCACATCGGTATGCCCTTCAATGCGGAAACGGAGCAGGTTCAATAGGAAAATGATGCCCAAGGGAATGCCGATGCCGATGACAAAGGCAATCATATAGATTTTTTTGCCTTGGGGAGAAACGATGCCGGCAGGCATGGGCTCTTCGATAATGCGTCCATTGTTGGCGGTTGCAGCCAGTGTGATGGCGTTTTCCTCGCGTTTCTGCAGCAGCATGATGTAGAGGGTGGCCTTGATTTCCTGCTGGCGTGCGATACTCATGAACTCCTGCTCCTGCTTGGGGGCGTTGCTGATGCGGCTTTCGTACTTGCGCGACTGTCGGTCGATGTTGCTCCGGGTGATTTGCAGGCCTTTCAAAACACTGTTTACGGTGGTTTTCACATTGTGGCGCATGGCCTCGATCCCCGTGTTCAGATTGATGATGGCGGGATTGCTTTCGGAGGAGGTACGTAGCAGGCGCTTACGCTCCACGATGAGATTGTTGTACTTGTCTATGGCAGAGGTCAGGTTCATGTCGCTCAGTCCTACGTTGGCAGGGATGATCTCGTCGTTGTTTGCAGGATTGTTGATGTAGTCGCGCAGATAGTTCACGAGGTTGATTTGGGTGGCGTTCTCTGCATATTGCTGTTCGTACTTGGAACTTTCCTGAAGGGCAAGCTGCGCGTCGCTGCTGATGTCGGTCAGTCCGGCGCGTTGCTTGAATTCCGCCAGTTCGGTTTCTGTGGTGCCCAGTTCGTGGTTGATGATGCTGATACGTTCCTCGATGAAGTCGGCGCTTTTCTGGGCCACTTCATTCTTTTCTGTGTTGGTGTCCTGATTATAGAGTATTATCAGTTCTTGGGTGAAATCGGAGGCTCGTTGTATATGGGTGTTTTGTACACTGATGGTGGCAATGGTACTGGTATTGGATATAGGGGCTACGGTCAGACCTGCCCTATAGCCTGCTGCTACGGCAGTGGGGGTACTGATGATAGCCTTCAGATTGACGGGCTCTTGCGGAGCAGGCAATGAGTCATTGTGCGAAATGGTGATGACACCTACCGGGAGTGGTAGAATGGCAGGTAGTTCGTCGAAAGATTTGGTCGTTTCTTGCTTGTCTCCGTTTTGTATATAAAAGGCTGTGACAGTCAGTTGGCCGGTAGGGGAGTATATCAGTTCCAGCCGAATGTTCCCTTCCAGTTTGTCAGCTTCCTCGGCGGTCATGAACACATCAAGAGGGGAGTTTTTGTAAAGTGGAACATCGTAGCCGAAAGATTGTTCGATGGCGATGTTGGTATAAAGGTTCAGACGTGACACGACTTTCTTGATGAGTGTCCTTGATTTCAGAATTTCCAGCTCATTGTCAAAGTTGCTGGTCATGGAAAGCATACCAAAATCCTGCATGGCAGACAGTGCATTGTTGGTACTTTTCTTGTCGTCTTCTTTAATTAGGATAGAAGATGACACTTCGTAGACAGGTATTTGGTAACGGAGATAAGCAAAGGCCAGGCCAGTGCATATCAATACGCTTGCCACAAACCAGGGCCAATGAATGATGTATTTGAAAAAGAGGGCTTGGAAATCTGTTTTTTCCTCTTTTTCGTTTAAAAGGTCATCGTATAAATCTTCTTTCATTTTTTGAGGATTAAAATTATCTTACAATGTTGACAATCAGACTTGCGAGTGAAACAAGGGAAGTAATCACAGAAACCCAGATAGTGGTACTGTTACTGACGCTTGCACTCTTTGCCTTGGTTTTATTTGGAGCTATATAAAGGATATCATTCTGCTGCATGTAGTAGTAGGGAGAATGAAGAATATTCTGCTCGTTCAAGTTTAGGCTGATGACATTTCGCTGGCCGTTACAGTCTTCGCGGATGAGCTTGACGTTGTTTCGTATACCGTAAATGGTCATGTCGCCTGCCATGGCAAGCGCCTCGAAAATATTCACTTTCTCATTATTGATAGTGAAAGTTCCGGGACTGTTCACTTCACCGAGGACAGAAATTTTGTAGTTGGACATACGTACAGTGACAATAGGTATTTCTTTGAGATAAGGACGAAGCTGTTCACGGATAAGGTTCTCGGCTGCATTTTTAGTTAAGCCGCCTACTTGCAGTCTGCCTATCACGGGGAAGTCTATCTCACCTGCATTGTCTACGAGATATTGTTGCAGGGCTGGTTGCGATGTAGTGCTGGCATTGGATTGTGCTATGTTATTATAGGTCTGCATGGTCAGGTTGAACGGTGCGGCAGCTTGCGGATCAGTGGTGTTTATGGTGATATTCAGCAAGTCTTTAGGTTGGATACGCGCATCGTAGAGGGTATCCTGCTGATTGACTTCATTGATGACGATTTCCTTATAACTCTTATCTGTAAGTGATTCGTAACTTTGTAGATAAGGTACTTTTTTGTAAGATTGGCAGCTTGCCAATGTAATTGCCGCCATCAAGATGGCTATACTTTTCTTGTTTTTCATTACTGCTCCTTTTAATTTTTGATTTTCAATTTTAATTCTCAATACGCTTCTTTCTCGCCTTGAATGGCGTTTCTGATTGTCTTGTATATAATGTATAAATCCAATAGAAAAGTCCAGTGTTCCAGATACCATACATCGCGCTGTACACGTCCCTCCATCTGCCAGAGTTCTTTGGTTTCACCACGGTAGCCGGTGACTTGGGCCCAACCGGTGATGCCGGGCTTTACCAGATGTCTGACCATATATTTGTCGATAAGGCGTGAATATTCTTCTGTGTGTTTCAGCATATGGGGGCGTGGCCCTACAACGGACATTTGCCCCAGTAACACATTGATAAATTGGGGAAGTTCGTCAATGCTGGCTTTACGGATGAAATCTCCGATTTTTGTTTTGCGCGGGTCATTGGCGGTGGCTTGTAGTTCGTCACTGTCTATGTTGACACGCATCGAACGGAATTTGTAACACCAGAATTCATTTCCATTCTCTCCGCTTCGTTTTTGTTTGAAGAAGATAGGACCGGGGGAGGATAGCTTGATAGCGGTACCTATGATGATGTAGACGAAGGGGAATACTGTACACAGAAAAACGAGGGAGAAAAAGAGGTCGAAGGCTCTTTTCAGCAGGCGATTTTCCATTTGTGCCAAAGGTTCCTCGCGGATAGTGAGTACGGGGATATTGCCAAACATCTCGAAGTGCATGCGACGATGCAGGTAATTGCGAATATTAGGTACACTATAGAAACGAATCAAGTGATTTTCGCAATAATTGATGATTGGAAGTATTTCATGGCTACGTGCAGAAGGCAAGCAGCAATAGACTTGTTCTATATGGTGTTGCTGTAAATAAGTGACAACTTCTTTAGGCTGCCCTAAATAGGGGACATCTCCGGGAAAATCATCAGAAGGTACATCACAGAAATAGCCGGTAATGCGGAAGCCCGTGGTGGGATCTCCGGTCATTTCCTGATAGAGTTCTGTCATGTTTTTGTTACTGCCGATTAAAATGACGGTACGTGAGTTACCTCCATGTTCTCGATATTTTTTCAGTAAATACCGGAAAAGAAGGCGATATATAGCGAGGCAGATAAAGAAAATACTATAAAAGCATGTAAAAAAACGGAGTGAACTGGTACCGATATCTGCTAAAGTAGCCAAGCTGATGAACAGCGTGGCGTGAAAAGTTGTATTACGGAGAGCCCGACGTACAATGCGTTCCGGACGTACAATACGTTCATGCAGTACGACGCCATTGGAGTAATTGCAAAGTAGATAGACTAGATTCAATAATACCAATAGCTGGGACAATGAATGTGTAAATTCATTGCCCAGTGTTTGGTAGTCAAAAATGTGATATAGCGAGATGAAAATGATGTTCAGTAAGCATAAGTCACCAAAGATAATGACGAACTTAATCACTTTATTGAAATGGAGAACTTGTTTCATAATTCACACTAATTCAATAGCTTTTTTCTTTCTCAATGGTATTGAAAGAGAAAAAACTGTTCATTCTTGTTTGTTTAATAATTCTCTTACTTACAAGGTAAGAGGTGGTATTTTATTTGGAGAATAATCTTATAAACCAGCCATTAAAAGGTATTTTACATTAAAAGACTATATATGTAATTAAAATGTAAAACGATATTTTATCTCATAATTAAATTTAATTTTTGAATTCAAAATGGGGGCGTTTATGTAAATATATAAGACTGAAATACAAGTGGCTGCAATGTGTCTTATATCTATATATGAGATAAATATGAATTAAAAAATAAATCTATTTTTTTGCGATTGTAGTAATCTTTTTCATATCTTTGCAGCCACAAAACATATTCTCTTACCTTGTAAGTAAGAGAATAAAATTGGATAATAAAAGTACTCCTATACAAATAGGAATACTTTTACAAATTCTAGTTTTTAGGGCTTTTTCTTTTTGTTTGGATGGATTGTTGCAATCACTTTTTTATTTGCTTTACTCATCGCATTGTTGTCAAAAGAAGCGAGGTAAACATGAGTTACCTTTTCAGAAGTATGTCCTAAGCTTTCACTAATCACAGAAATGGCCACTCCTTCGTCTTTGGCAGTGGTGGCCCAGCTATGGCGGGCTACATAAGATGTTAATGGAATGCTTAACCGTAACATCTTCGAAAGTGTGTGTAAATGTTGGTTGTAGAGCCGTAAAGCACTTTTGTATTGTCTGTAACCATCTTCCCCGGTCAGTGATAATATCGGTAGCAAATAGGGGGAAGAGGCGGCTTCGTTTTTATACCTATTTATAATCTGTGCGGCATACGACTCTATATGTACGGACAATTGCTGACGGGTCTTATGGCGGTAATAATAAATGGTATTGTGCTTGACATCCGTTTTGCGGAGATGTACAAGGTCTACGAACGGAATGCCTCGTAAGTAAAAACTTAACAGAAACATGTCGCGGCTGAAACGCAAGGCGGGTTTCTTCTCCAAATCAAGATTTACCAAGCGCCGGATTAGTAAAGGGGAGATGGCCCGTTTGGCGGTAGGCTCATAACCGGTGAATACATAGGCGAACAAATCGTCTATACTGTGTGTGAATGGAATGCCTTGTTCGGCAGCCTGGTGAGAGATGGAACGGAGCATACGCATATAGGTGGATATGGTATTATGGCGCCGCCCTTCACCGAGCAGCCGGTCTTCGTATTGCTTGATGAGGCTGGGGGTGAGATCTGCAAAAGTGATGGAACGGTGGCCGATGAAGTGGAAAAAGCTGTTCACTGTACTGGTATATATACCGGATGTACTGTATCGTCCGGCTTGTTTTGTCCGCTGTATCAGGGAAGCGGAAAAATTATGTATAGTATTCATAATCTGAATTTTAATATTTTAAATACATATAAAACAACCTTGAGCATGAAATGATTGTATGGCAATCAATGCACGCTTAGGGGAGAAATGGTAAAATTTCTATATAAATTCAGATATGTATTCTCCGGGCAGACAGGAGGAGGGTTACAGTATGCCCGAACGTACCCGACTCAGTGTTTCGGGGGTCATCAGCAGATAGGACGCAATGTGCGACAAGGGAGCCCGCTTGATGACTTCGGGCTGATGTTCCATGAGCTGGTTATAGCGCTCGCGTGCAGTCTCAAACCGCCAGGAGTCAGCCTTTATCTGTGAAACAATCAGGGAATATTCCAGAATCTTCCGATAGAACATGTTTATTTCCCATGAGATTTCGGTAAGTGTCAGCAGCTTGTTGTATGGCAGCAGGTATACGACACTCGGTTCGAGTGCCTCAATCATGAGGTGGGTGGGTTCCTGCTTCAAGGTACTTTCTATGCAGATGATGATGCAGCCTTCATAGGAAAAGTGTTCGGTGACGTCTTTACCGTTTTTATAATAGAATTGGCGCAACATGCCTTTTCCTACAAATACGATATTATGGCTTATCTGCCCTTCATTGAGTAATAATGCGCCCTTTTCTACTTCCTTGCGAATGAGGATTTCCTCTATCAACCTTCTTCCCTCGGGAGCCATGCCTGGATAGCGGGAGTTGATAGCGGCATCTACGGTTTCTTTCAATAGTGCATCCATAAAGCCATAATTTGTTTGTTCGAGGGGCAAAGATAAGGTTTTTACGAGAAAAAATCAGCTCCGTATGAAACTTTTGTTTACCCATTTCATGCCATACCAGCGGCGGACGAAAATGAAGCCGCGGATATTCTCGTCCAACAGGAAGGCTACCCACATGCCGCAGATACCCCAGCCGAAGGGGAAGCCGAAAAGGTATCCCACACCTACAGCTACACTCCACTGCACCACCAACCCTACGTAGAAGGGGTAGTTGACATCTCCTGCCGCACGAAGGGCGTTGGTGGCGAAGATGTTGATGGGGCGGCCTATTTCGAGGAGTACATCTATGATAAGGATGGTGGCACCCATACGTATGATGTCGGGGTTGGACGTGAGCCAGCCAAAGATGGCATGCCCCGAAAGGGCGAGGATGCAGGACAGCATGACGGTAATCATGACGGATTTCTTCATGACGTATTTTCCCATAAGGAAGGCTGCGTGAGGTTTCTTCTCGCCTATCAGATGCCCGATACAGATGGCGCCGCCTTGTGCCATGGAGATGCTGAACAGATAAGCGAACATGATGATGTTGACACAATAGGTACGGGTGGCGAGCGCTTCCACTCCCAGCATGTTGATGAAGTAGGTGATGACGACTTGCGACGAGCTGTACGACAATTGTTCGCCGGCGGAGGGCAGGCCTACCTTCATCAGGTTCTTTAGTTCTATCCACGGAAAAGGGCGGAAGTATGCCGGTGGGAAACGGTGGATGTGCTTGCGGAACAGTATGACGAACAGTATAATCATGGAGACACCCCGGCTGAAGGCTGTGGAGATGGCGGCGCCTTCCACGCCCAGTTCCGGAAAGCCGAAGCGGCCGAAGATGAGGGAGTAGTTGCCGATGATATTGAGGATATTGACTACGACGGTGACCATCATCGGGTAGATGGCCTTGTTGGCACTGCGCAGGGAGGCGGAGAGGGTGAGGGATAGTGCCTGGAAGAAGGCGAAAGCGCCTACGATACGCATATAGTCCATGCCGTCCTGCATCAGTTCAGCGGTGAGCCCCATCAGCCGGAGGATGGGACGGGCACAGAAAAACAGTATCAGGCTGACCGTGATACCTACCGCCAGGTTGATGAGGATGGATACGCCGACCACTTGCACTACTTTCTTGTGTAGTTTCGCACCGAGATACTGGGAACACAGAACGGACGTTCCGAGATTGATGACTTCGAAAACGAGGAAAGTGAGCATGATAATCTGGTTGACTACCCCTACGGCGGCAACACTGTTGTCCGAGTGGCGGCTCAGCATGATGGTGTCCACCGCACCGAGCATCATGATGAGAAGTGTCTCTATAAAGATGGGGGCGGCCAGCTTGGCAAGCCGCTTTTTCAGGCTTTCTTGTTGTATCATTGTCCGTGTATGTGCACTATACTTTAAAAATCGCGCAAAGATAAGGAAAGGCTGAAAAGGACGGTTTGATATGTATCAAATTTTTTTTCTTGTTTTAGGGTTTGAGTGTTAACGGTGAGTGGCTGAAACCACCAGTTTGCTAAACTGACGTACGGGTAACCGTACCGGGGGTTCGAATCCCCCAGCTTCCGCCAGATGCACTCTTAGCTCAGTTGGTAGAGCAACTGACTCTTAATCAGTGGGTCCAGGGTTCGAATCCCTGAGGGTGTACAAGACAAATGCGAGGGTGGGTTCATCTAACGGTTAGGATACATGCCTCTCACGCATGGTATACGAGTTCGATTCTCGTACCCACTACTAAAACAAGAAAGCGGTTGACTGATGAAACGGTTAACCGCTTTTTGTTTTTTATTTTTCTGTTGTAATCCGAAAATAGTTTCTATATTTGCACCCGTTATGGCGAAATGTATATTCTATATCTTGTTAGGGTTGTTCCTCATATCGAAGTTCACTTCCGTTTCTGATGATATGGAGGGATGTAAGACACTCCCTACTGCGGATGTGCATTATTTCTCCGGAGCCCAGCACAGCTTGTCGGGGGCAGATGGCAGACAATGCCAGGAAAAAGGGGAGGACGCGAATTATAATTGCCTGGCAGATGCCGGTTGCATAGGAAATACCTTCTCATTACGGCATGCCTCTTGCTCGAAATTGTTGAGGCTTAATCCGGACTTCATTGCCGCCAAGGTTGCGAGAACCCTGAAAACTCTGCTCCCGGAAGAAAAGACAACTTCTTTCCCCTTTACTTTCCATCCCCATAAGATTTCATATAGATATTATGTATATACGCTGAGGCGTATTCTTATTTAGTACTTTCCCTTCCTCTCTTTCGGGAGCCGGAGAGATTGCCCGTCTCCCCATGCCGAGTTTTTCTCTATTTTTTAAGTACTGATAATCAATATATAATGGATTTTCTATTGGATTTTATTCTCCATATCGATCAGTATATGATTGATATAGTGCAGGAATATCATATGTGGGCGTATGCCATATTGTTTCTGATTATTTTCTGCGAAACGGGGCTGGTGGTCACACCTTTCCTGCCGGGCGATTCCCTGCTTTTTGTGGCGGGAGCTATTGCCGCACTGCCCGACATGCCTCTCGAGGTCAATGTGCTGGCTTTGATATTGTTTGTTGCCGCGGTATTGGGCGACTCTTGCAACTACATGATAGGGCATTTCTTCGGGCGAAGGCTCTTCAATAATCCCGATTCCAGAATATTCAAGCAAAGCCATCTCGACAAGACCCATGAGTTCTATAAGAAGTATGGAGGCAAGACAATTATCATAGCCCGTTTTGTGCCTATCGTCCGTACGTTTGCGCCATTCGTGGCGGGGATGGGTAAGATGCATTACTATTACTTCATGCTGTACAACCTGATTGGGGGCGCCTGCTGGATTGCCATCTTCTGTTATGCGGGTTATTTCTTCGGTGACCTTCCGTTTGTACAAGAGAACCTCAAACTGCTGATTGTGGCCATTATTGTGGTTTCCATACTGCCGGCCGTGGTAGAAGTGCTGCGTGCAAGACTGAAACAACGAAAACAAAAATAAATTAATATACTTAGTACATTTATCCATTATGAAGAATTCTTTTTTTAGCCGGTTCACACCGAAAGAACCGAAATTCTTTCCTTTGCTGAAGCAATTGTCTGAGATTTTATTGTCCTCGTCGGCTCTGTTGATAGAAATATTGGGCCATGACTCGCCTGAGAAGAGGGCGGAAGATTATAAACGAATCAAAGATTTGGAGCGCGAGGGCGATAAGCTGACCAATCTGATTCTGGATGAACTGGGCACTACTTTCATTACTCCTTTTGACCGGGAGGATATCCATGACCTGGCTTCGGGCATGGATGATGTGATTGATGGAATAAACAGCTGTGCCAAGCGTATCACTATCTATAATCCGCATCCTATTTCGGACAAGGGGAAAGAGCTGGGACATATGGTTCAACAAGAAGCGGCCCTCATCGGCCAGGCCATGGATGAACTGGAGGCATTTCGCAAGAGTCCGGATAAGCTGCGCGCATATTGCAACCAGCTGCATGACATAGAAAACCGGGCAGATGATATTTATGAATTTTTCATCACCAGGCTTTTTGAAGAAGAGAAGGACTGCATTGAACTCATCAAAATCAAGGAGATTATGTATGAGTTGGAAAAAACGACGGACGCAGCCGAACACGTGGGCAAGATTTTGAGGAGCCTGATTGTGAAATACGCATAAACGAACGGACGCATGGAACTATTAGTGATTATCATTGTACTGGCTCTGATATTCGATTATATCAACGGTTTTCATGATGCGGCCAATTCTATTGCCACCATTGTGTCTACCAAAGTGCTTACACCGTTTCAGGCGGTGATATGGGCGGCTTTCTTCAATTTTGTGGCCTTTTTCATCGCCAAGTGTGTCATCGGCGGTTTCGACATTGCCAACACCGTATCGAAAACGGTGATGGAGCCTTACATTACTTTGCCTATCATTCTGGCCGGCGTGATTGCGGCCATTGCCTGGAATCTGTTCACTTGGTGGAAGGGAATCCCTTCCTCTTCTTCGCACACGCTTATCGGAGGTTTTGCCGGAGCTGCCATCATGGCACACGGTTTTGAGGCCATCCAGTTGAGTATCATTCTGAAGATTGCGGCATTCATTTTTCTGGCTCCCTTGATTGGTATGGTGGTGGCATTCGGTTTTACGTTGTTGGTCTTGTACATTTGCCGCAGGGCGCATCCCCATACGGCCGAGGTGTGGTTCAAGAAACTGCAGCTGGTGTCTTCGGCTTTGTTCAGCATCGGGCACGGTCTGAATGATTCACAGAAGGTAATGGGTATCATTGCTGCGGCTATGATAGCCGGACATTCGGAAGGACTGGGAATGGGGATAAACAGTATTGATGACCTGCCGGACTGGGTGGCATTCTCTTGTTTTACGGCCATTTCACTCGGTACCATGTCCGGCGGGTGGAAGATTGTGAAGACCATGGGGACTAAGATTACGAAGGTGACGCCACTGGAAGGGGTGATTGCGGAAACTGCCGGTGCGTTTACGCTTTATCTGACGGAGTATCTGAAGATTCCGGTAAGTACGACACACACCATTACGGGAGCTATTATCGGAGTAGGGGCCACGAAGCGGCTTTCGGCTGTGCGTTGGGGAGTTACGAAGAGTCTGATGACCGCTTGGGTGCTGACTATCCCCGTCAGTGCTTTGCTGGCAGCAGGGATTTATTGTATCGTATCCCTTTTTTAGAAGTGCTGCCGCATAAAAAATAGACGGGTTCGTTTTATTTTGCATGAGGTTTGCACTATCTTTGCAGCCTGAAACTGTAAAATAGAATGCACATTGGACTGGCTATATAGTTTATTCGTCGAGCACTCCGCCTTGCAGGCGGTTGTGGTACTCTCACTGATTTCCGCTATCGGATTGGGATTGGGGAAGATACATGTTTGCGGCATTTCATTGGGAGTGACGTTTGTATTCTTTGCCGGCATCATTGCCGGGCATTTCGGGTTGTCCATAGACCCGCAGATGCTGAATTATGCGGAAAGCTTCGGGCTGGTGATATTTGTGTATGCTTTGGGTTTGCAGGTGGGACCGGGTTTTTTCAGCTCTTTCCGTAAAGGAGGGGTACAACTGAATATGCTCGCCACGGGTGTAGTGCTTATCGGCACCCTGCTGACTGTACTGGGCAGCTATGGGTTGGGAGTATCCCTGCCGGATATGGTGGGCATACTTTGCGGTGCCACGACAAACACACCGGCACTCGGTGCGGCACAGCAGACATTGAAACAGATGGGATTGGAGTCCAGTACCCCTGCTTTGGGGTGTGCGGTGGCATATCCGCTGGGGGTGGTAGGGGTCATTCTGGCCGTACTGTTCATCCGTAAGACGCTGGCGCATAAGGAAGACCTGGAATTGAAAGAGAAGGATGACGTGAACAAGCCTTACATTGTTGCGTTCCAGGTGCACAATCCTGCCATCTTCAACAAGAGTATCAAGGAAATAGGCGGGCTGAACAGCTATCCGAAGTTCGTGATTTCCCGCTTGTGGCGGGATGGGAATGTGAGTATTCCTACCTCGGAAAAGATTATAAAGGAAGGTGACCGCCTGCTGGTGATTACCTCGGAGAAAAATACGCCGGCTCTGACTGTGCTTTTCGGCGAGCAGGAGCATACCGACTGGAACAAGGAAGATATAGACTGGAATGCCATAGACAGCCAGTTGATTTCGCAACGTATCGTGGTGACGCGCCCGGAGTTGAACGGCAAGAAGCTGGGTTCTCTCCATCTGCGTAATCATTACGGTATCAATATCAGCCGGGTTTATCGTAGCGGCGTGCAGCTGCTGGCCACAGCGGAACTGACCTTGCAATTGGGTGACCGCCTGACCGTAGTGGGCGAAGCCGCTGCTATACAAAATGTGGAGAAGGTGCTGGGCAATGCTGTGAAAAGCCTGAAGGAACCGAACTTGGTGGCGGTATTTATCGGCATTGTCATCGGTCTGGCTTTGGGAGCAATTCCTATTTCCATTCCCGGCATCAGCGCTCCCGTGCGGCTCGGATTGGCAGGAGGCCCTATCATCGTAGGTATTCTTATCGGGACATTCGGTCCGAGGATGCACATGGTGACTTATACTACGCGCAGTGCGAACCTGATGCTCCGTGCATTGGGATTGTCTCTTTACCTGGCTTGCCTGGGACTGGATGCAGGTGCCCATTTCTTCGATACGGTATTCCGGCCGGAAGGGCTGTTATGGATTGCTACGGGTTTTGCGTTGACTGTGGTTCCGGTATTGATTATGGGTATCGTTACCTTCAAGTGGCTGAAGATAGATTTCGGAACAATGGCGGGTATGCTGTGCGGAAGCATGGCAAACCCCATGGCGCTGAACTACGCCAACGACACCATTCCGGGAGACAATCCGTCTGTAGCTTATGCTACGGTTTATCCGCTGTGCATGTTTCTACGGGTAATCATAGCCCAAGTGCTGCTCATGTTCTTCATTAATGGATAATGAAGAATGAGGGATATTATCAACTGTCAATTATCAACTGTCAATTATCAACTATCAATTAAATAACTATGGGAAATATAACTCCGGAAAGTATTGTCAATGACTTGCGTTATTTGCAATTATTATCACGCAGTTTTCCTACCATTGCTGATGCCAGTACAGAAATCATCAATCTGGAGGCTATTCTGAATCTGCCGAAAGGTACAGAGCATTTTCTGACGGATATTCATGGCGAGTATGAGGCTTTTCAGCATGTGCTGAAGAATGCATCGGGGGCAGTGAAACGTAAGGTGAACGAAATATTCGGGCATACACTGCGCGAAAGTGAGAAGAAGGAAATCTGTACGTTAATTTATTATCCGGAAGAGAAGCTGCAACTTATCAAGGAGCAGGAAACGGACCTGGATGACTGGTATTTGATAACACTGAACCAGTTGGTAAAAGTATGCCAGAACGTTTCGTCCAAATATACCCGTTCGAAAGTACGCAAGGCACTTCCAGCAGAGTTCTCGTATATCATTCAAGAGCTGTTGCACGAATCGAGCATCGAACCTAACAAACATGCCTATATCAATGTCATAATCAGTACCATTATCTCTACGAAGCGTGCGGATGATTTTATTGTGGCGATGTGCAACCTTATCCAGCGCTTGACCATCGACTCGCTGCATATCGTGGGCGATATATACGACCGCGGACCGGGTGCGCATATTATCATGGATACTCTCTGTGATTATCATAATTTCGACATCCAATGGGGTAACCACGATATTCTGTGGATGGGTGCCGCATCGGGTAATGATGCTTGTATAGCCAACGTAATCCGTATGTCGATGCGCTATGCTAATTTAGCAACGCTGGAGGATGGTTATGGCATCAATCTGTTGCCGCTTGCGACGTTTGCCATGGATACCTATGCGGATGACCCTTGCACCATCTTTGCACCGAAAATGAACTTTGCCGATGCGGAATACAATGAGAAGACCTTGCGGCTGATTACACAGATGCATAAGGCAATTACGGTTATCCAGTTGAAACTGGAAGCGGAAATCATCAGCCGTCGTCCTGAGTTCGGTATGGAGAACCGGAAACTGCTGCATCTGGTGGATTTCGAGCGTGGTGTGTTTGTATACGAAGGCAAGGAATATCCGTTGCGCGATGTGAATTTCCCCACCGTAGACCCGGCGGACCCGTATCGTCTGTCGGACGAAGAGCGCGAACTGATGCACCGGATTCATTCTTCTTTCATGAACAGCGAGAAGATGAAGAAGCACATGCGCTGCTTGTTTACGTATGGCGGCATGTATCTGGTGTGCAACAGTAACCTGCTTTATCATGCTTCCGTGCCTCTGAATGCGGACGGCAGTTTTAAACATGTCCGCATCGGCCAAAAGGAATACTGGGGACGTAAGTTGCTGAAAAAGACCGACCAGCTGATACGTACCGCTTACTTTGACGAGGACGGTTCGGACGAGAAACAGTTTGCACTGGATTATGTCTGGTACATGTGGTGCGGACCGGATGCCCCTTCCTTCGATAAAGACAAGATGGCTACCTTTGAACGCTATTTTGTGGCCGACAAAACATTGCATAAGGAGACGAAAGGGCATTACTATGCTTTGCGCAACGAGGCTGAGGTGTGTGACCGCATTCTTGAAGAGTTCGGCGTGAAGCCGGGGCCACATTCGCATATCATCAACGGACATGTACCGGTAAAGACCATTAAAGGTGAGAAACCCATCAAAGCGGATGGTAAGCTGCTGGTGATTGACGGTGGTTTTTCAAAAGCCTATCAGCCGGAAACGGGAATTGCGGGATATACGCTGGTATATCATTCCCACGGCTTGCAACTGGTGCAGCATGAGCCGTTCCAGAGCCGTCAGAAAGCCATTGAAGAAGGACAAGACATCAAGTCTACAACCCTGGTTGTCGAATTCAATTCGCAGCGTATGATGGTGAAGGATACGGATAAAGGAAGTGAACTCGTTACGCAGATTCAGGATTTGATGAAACTGCTGGTGGCGTATAGGACGGGGCTGATTAAGGAGAAACAATAATTTATAATTTCAGTATCGTCACCCCGCCCTCTACAATGATGCCTTTGTCATAGGTTTTCCCTTGGGTGTAGTAGCGGCTGCCGCCATAACCGCCGGTGAGGAATATGCCAAAGCGCTCGGTCAGGTGGTATTCCAGATTGACACGTGCCTGGAGGGCATAGAGACGTGCCGGAATGCCGTAGTCCTTGTTCTTGAAGGTTTCTATATGTTGGTATCCCAGATCTCCGCTGATGAACAGCTGTTTGTAGAGCGGTAATTCAAGACCGGCACGGTAGAAGAGGGCAGCGGAAAACTTATCGCCAAAATCCAGATAATGGGTACCGCCACCGAGGATGGTATAGAAGAGCCGGTTCTTGAAACGGGCACCTACATTCAGCTTGGTGGCATTACCACCGAAAAACATCAGTTGAACTTTTGTTTGGGGATTGGCATTGACTAATCCCAACTGGAAACCATCTAATTTTTCTTTGTAGTAGTTGAATAGACCTATTTGAAGCCCTTTGGCACGTATGGCCATATTGGCAGCGCCTATTTGTAATCCTCGGGCTGTACCACCCACCACATTGCCCAGGCCGGAAACTTGAACACCGGTCATATCTCCGGCGGTGATGTTGGTAAGGGCGGACATCTGCATGCCATTCAAGTCTTCACCGATTACACTTAGCAGGCCGGCCCCTGAAAATCCTTTGAAATTTCCACCGGAAATATTGGCGAGTCCGGCAAAGTGTATGCCGGAAGCACCTTCTCCGCTGATATTCAACAGGCCGCCTATGGAGGCGCCACGATTATAGTCCCCACTGATGTTTGCCAGACCGGAAATGATGACGCCTTGCGCATGGTTTCCGGTGATACCTACCAGTCCCGAAACGGATACTCCGATAAGGTTGTTGCCATTGATGTTGGTAATTCCTGCTATCTGCATGCCTCGCATGCTTCCCCCCACCATATTTGACAGACCTGCCATCTGTACACCGTTCACATCCCTGCCGGTTACACTGCCAAGAATATTCATGCCGAGGCCATTCAGACGGTTCATGGAGGAGAACACACCCAGATTGAAGCAGGTGCTTCCTATGGTATCAGTCCGCTGTGTGGAGATGTTTTTCCATAAGGAGATATTGATACCTACCGGGCCATGGTCTGTTTGTGGAGAGCGTTGTTTCCGGAAAGATTTCTCGGAGGATTTCTGAATCGTATCCGGCTGTACGCTGCCCGGATTATGTTCTTGGGCAAGAGCTGTCCCTGCAAAAAGCAGGGACACAAGGAGGAGGGAAAGGTTTCGTTTCATACTTTTTTCTATATTTCGTCCGGCCAGGGAGCTGGTTGGCGGGTGGCACGCAACAGAGGGCGCTGCGCATCCACAGACCGGAGGTAATTACTTAATTTCCGTGACAACTCTTTGACAACTTCAGGCTTCTCTCGGGCCATATCATGTTTTTCACTGATGTCGGCGGGGATGTTGAAAAGTTCCCGTCTACCGTCACCGAAATAATACACCAGCTTCCACTCGCCCGAACGGATGGAGCAAGTGGCTCCGATGCCCGGGCCGGAAGGACCCCAGCTATTGGGATAATGCCAGTAGATATCACGGTCTTTCATTTTACCTTTTCCGGTGAGCAATGGCATGAAACTGATGCCGTCGCGTTGCTGTACGGTTGTATAGTTGTCTACGCCTGCCATCTCAAGGATGGTGGGGAAGAAGTCCTCTATCATCAGGTAATGGTCGCATTGGGTTTGGGGCGCTACGATGCCCGGCCAGCGGACAATCATCGGTTCACGTATGCCTCCTTCGTAGGCGGAACCTTTACCACTGTTGAGCGGATAGTTCTGGACATGCAGTTGTCCGGCGCGGGTATGGGCCGCCAAACCGCCATTGTCGGACATGAAGATGAGGATAGTGTTTTCCGTCAGGTTGTTCTTGTCCAGATAATCCATAATGTCTCCCAGACTTTTGTCCATACCCTCAATGAGAGTAGCATAGGCAGCTTCTACCGGAGGAAGGCCTTTGTCCAGGTACTTCTGGTAGAAACGCATGTCAGGTTGTATAGGGGTATGGATGGCATAGTGTGCCATGTACAGAAAGAATGGCTTGTCAGTCTGCTGTGCATCGTCCAGGGCCTTCATGGCCTCTATGGTAAGGGCTTCACTTAGGAAAGTGTCGGTTCCATGATATTTCTCCAGACCGGGTACGGCAGCCAGCGGGCTTTTACCGTCTGTTTTGTTGCCGAAATTCTCCTTGCCATAGTAGCTGGCAGGTGAACCGGCAGCATGTCCGGCTATGTTCACTTCAAACCCCATTTTCAACGGGTCGGCTCCGGGAGTGCCTTCAGCACCGAAGTGGGCTTTTCCGCAATGAATGGTGTGATAGCCATGGTCTTTGAGCACTTCGGCCAGGGAGGTGACTTGTGTGGTCCGTTCCACGCCAGGCTCTTGACAAATGCCGTTAACGTTCCATTCCGGATAAATCATGACCGAGTCGGGTTGTTCATGGGTAGTGTTCTTGCGGAGGGTCCAACTGGTGACTCGATGCCTGGCAGCATTCATTCCCGTAAAAAGGCTGACACGCGTAGGTGAACTGATGCTGCATGCATAGGCCTGCGTAAACATTTTGCCTTGTGTAGCCATCCGTTCCATGTTGGGAGTATGGTACGTATCGTTGTACTTGGTACGCTGTGTCCAAAAGGGGAGGGACGTGTCTTGCCATCCCATGTCATCCACTAGGAACAGAATGATGTTTGGCTGCTCTTTTGGAGCAGGTACGGCATCCCCAGGCGGCATGCCATACGCTTCTCCCGCCATTCCGCATATCGGAAGCATGGCGGATAATAATAATTCGTTTCTCATTTAGATAATAATTTAGAAAGGGTTAGATAGGTTGTAGTTTAATTGTTTTTTTACATTATCCTTTGGCCTCCTGATACAAGAAGCGTTTGATAGATTTCTTCGGCGTTTTTTCAAATTCTTCAGGATAGATTTTCATTTTGAATATCTGGCTGTATGCGGGCAGTTCTGCATTCAGTGCCACACGGTTTTCCTCCATGACGCGTTCGATGTCGTCATTGTTCAGCCCATGGGCAAAGGCATCATCGAAGTCGGGGTAAACCAGACCTACCAGTTTCTCATTCTGCTGCACGATGATGCTTTCGGCTACATACGGCATATTGTTCAGTTTGTCTTCTATCTCTTCCGGGTAGATATTCTGACCGCTCGGACCAAGGAGCATGTTCTTGCTGCGTCCCTTGATGCTTACGTTGCCTTCGGCATCCATCAGGGCAAGGTCTCCGGTGTGCAGCCAGCCGTCTTTGTCGAGTACCTGTACGGTGGCCTCGTCGTTCTTGTAGTAACCCAGCATGACATTGGGACCACGGCAGACAATCTCTCCCGGAATGTTTTCGGGATCGGATGATAGGATTTTCACCTCCATACGCGGTGCGGCCTTTCCGCAAGAACCGGGTTTGAAGCGGGTCCAATCCTCGTAACAGATGATGGGGCCGCATTCCGTCATTCCATAGCCTACCGTATAGGGGAAATCTATCATCTTTAAGAACTGCTCCACTTCCTGGTTGAAGGCAGCTCCTCCTACAATGATTTCTGCAAAGTTTCCGCCAAAGGCTTGAATCATTTGTTCGCGTACGGTCGCCTTTATCTTGTCATTGATGATGGGTACTTTCAGCAACAGCTTCATGGCGGGAGTTTCCAGCTTGGGCAGTACGCTCTTCTTTATAATCTTTTCGATAATGAGCGGAACAGCCACAATCAGGTTAGGCTTCACTTCGGTGAAAGCCTGGAAAATGATTTTGGGGCTGGGCATACGAGTGAGGAAGAATATGTGGCAACCTACGGCGAATTCATACAGAAACTCGAATGCAAGTCCGTACATATGTGCCATTGGCAGCATGGAGACAATCTTGTCACCGGCTTTCAGCGGCAATACTTCGAAAGCAAAAGTGGTGTTTGACCAAAGGCTGCGGTAGGGCAGCATCACTCCTTTGGAGTAACTGGTGGTGCCGGATGTATAGTTGATGACCGCCAGTTCGTCGGGCTGGTCCTTGTGATAACTGACATGTTCCTTGCGGAAGTTCTTGGGGTATTTCTTACCGAACATTTCGTTGAGATGTTCGCGGGCATAGTCCAACTTTTCGCTACGGGAGACAAGAATGTAGAAGTCTGCCATCATCATGATGCCCTCCAGCAGCGGCATGGCACTTTCGTTGAGGTTTTCCCAAACCTGGTCGCCTACGAAAAGCAGTTTGGCTTCGGAATGGTTCACGATGTTGTGTACATTGTCTGCCTTGAACTCGTGAAGGATGGGGACGATTACCGCACCGTAGGTCAATGTTGCGAGGAACGTTACGCCCCAGTGGGAACTGTTGCGGCCACAGACGGCAATCTTATCGCCTTTCTTGATGCCGCTTGCCTCGAAAATGATATGCAGCTTTTCTATTTTGCGGGCTACATCCTTATATTGTAGGGTTGCTCCCTTATAGTCGGTCAGAGCGTCTAAATCCCAATTTTCCTTTATGCTATTCTCTATATAGGCGATAAAACTTTGTTCCATGATATTAATTGCACATTTGGTTGAAAATTGTGCAAATATAAGGGTTTATATATAGAAAGCAAACTTTTATAGGGAAAATAGTTTTTATGGCAGCTATTTGCTAAAACTCGACAGTTATACCTAAAGTAGGCAGGATAGTGCCGCTTTCCTGCTTGAGGTATTTCATTTTATAGCGCTGTTCGGCAACAGGAGCAGACGGATTTTCGATGATGCCCGTACTCATTATCACATCCGGCTGCTTCAGTTTGTTGCCGGTGACACCGTAATCGTTTCCTTTGCATGCCAACGGAATGTTGTCTTGGAGGGAAAGTGGCATACGGCTGTAACGCTTGAAGAAACCTTCTGCAGAAACCATGAACCGGTCTTGCAGGTGCCAGTCCACACCGAGGCTGCTTTCAAAGACCTGCATGTACTTCAGGCCTTTGTTGAGATATTGCCCTTCATTGTCTTTATATCCTAAAGCGGTGTAGGGAGGCGATTGGTGGTAGAGGCCGGTACTTCCGCTCAGGGTCCATTGTTCCGAGAGTTTGTAGGATGCAGAGAGGCGTGGGGAGAACTGTTTCCAGAGCTGCCGCATCTTTCGGTTGTAAGTGTTGCCGTCCATACGGATACCGGCAGAAAGTGCCAGACGCTTGTCGGCGGTGGTATAGTCGGAAGAGAAGAAAGCCCCCCAGCCGAAGATGTTGAGTGAGGTTTCGTAGATGGAGAGCGTACCCGAATGACTGCCGTATAGTCTTTGCCGGCTGTGGTTTGCATAGATGGAGTTGTTCAGTTCTGCTCCTTCCTTTAGGGTCCATGCTCCCAAGCGCGTTTGGTTTTCAAAACGCAGGGTGGTCTTTTGCTCTGTGGAGCGTAGGCGCAGGGTCAGGTTATCTTCGGAAGAGTCATCGTTGTTGCGGTATTTCAGATTACGGTTGTTCAGGTAGTTATGGCTCAGTATGAGGGATTGCACGTGCCTTCCATTGTAGTGTCTGTAAGAGGCTCCGAGAGTGAATGTTTCCTGATGGATGGTGGGGAGATAGCTGAGCAGATATTCGGCATCTTCTCCTTTTTCATCGGTATTCAGTTTCATCTTGTCAATGCCTGCAAGACCAAGCAGGGTCAGCTCGCTGTGCTCGTTGAAACGGGTTTTTGTTTTGAATTGTCCGTCTATGAAATTGGGCAGGAAGGGCAGTCCCAAAGCTTTGAACAAGAGTTGCAGGTAGGACTGGCGTGCGGAAAACAGATAAGTGGTGCGCTGCCCCAGATGGCCTGCTCCGCTGAGCGAGACTTCCGATGCGCCGATGGTGGCTTTGAACGCCTGCTTGTCCGGATTTCCGTCCTTGAGGCGGAAGTCGAGGACGGAACTCAAGGCTCCGGAGCGGTTGGCGGGGAAGGCACCCGTATAAAATGTAATCTCACGTATCAGGTCGGCATTGACAATGCTTACCGGTCCTCCGGATGCACCTTGAGTGGCAAAGTGGTTGATGTTGGGAATTTCGATGCCATCCATATAAAAGCGGTTTTCGGAAGGAGAACCGCCCCGAACAATCAAGTCGTTGCGATAGCCGATGGGAGAGAAAGAGACGCCGGGATAGGAGCGTACGATGCGCGAGACATCCCGGTTGGCTCCGGGACTTTTCTCTATTTCCTGCAAGCCGATGATACGCATGCTGACTGGGCTTTCGATACTTCGCCGGAAGGGGGAAGGCACCACCACTACTGTGTTCAGCAGATTGGCATCCTCTTCCATCTCTATCTCGATGAACGGGGTTGAGGCTGAAACAATATATTCGGGGGTGGAAACAGTCTGGTATCCTATGCAGGATGCCTCAAGGCTATAGATGCCCGGAGGTACCTGCTCTATCTTGAATGTGCCGAGTGAATCGGTGGACGCCCCTTTCCCGGGGATGCCGGCAACGAAAACGTTGGCGTAGGCCACGGGTTGTCTGGACTGTCTGTCGATGACTTTGCCGCGAACGGAATAGGTCACGGGAACCATCATGGCATGTACGGTTGGGCTGATACCTGATAAAAGTATCAGCAATATAAACAATACAGCTCCCACCTTGTGCCGCATGACATTCATGGCTAATCAGACGTCACTAATTACTTTCCCAAGTACCATCGGTACATGCGTTGCACACCTTCCTCGATATCAATCTTATGATGCCATCCCAATGCATGTAACTTGCCGGGATCGGTCAGTTTGCGCATGGTGCCGTCGGGTTTGGAAGTGTCGAAGGTCAGCCGGCCTTGATAACCTACGGTGTTGACAATCAGTTCTGCCAACTGGCGGATAGTGATTTCCTTGCCCGTACCGATATTGATGTGGCAGTTGCGGATTTCCTTGTCGTCCAGCTTGAAGGTATCTTTGAAGTCGACGTGTTCCATGACGAAGACGCTGGCATCTGCCATCTCCTCGCTCCAGAGGAATTCGCGCAAGGGGGTGCCGGTACCCCATAATCTCACTTCTTCTTCTCTGATGCCGTATTTCCGGAGGATATTCAGAATGTCCTCTTTGCTGCTGTCGCCGTTGATGCCTTCTACCGGACGCAGGTTCATGTCGTGGCGTACGGCATTCCAGTCGCCTTGTTTCAGGCAGTGGGCAAGGTGTATCTTGCGTATCATGGCGGGGAGCACGTGGCTGCGTTCCAGGTCGAAGTTGTCGTTGGGGCCGTAAAGGTTGGTGGGCATCACGGCAATGTAGTTCGTACCATATTGAAGATTGAAGCTTTCGCACATTTTCAGTCCGGCTATTTTGGCGATGGCATAGGGCTCGTTCGTGTATTCCAGCGGAGAAGTGAGGAGTGCGTCTTCTTTCATCGGCTGTTCGGCATCACGGGGATAGATGCAGGTGCTGCCCAGAAAGAGAAGTTTTTTCACTCCGTGGCGGAAGCTTTCGCCGATGACGTTCTGCTGTATCTGCAAGTTCTTGTAGATGAAGTCGGCACGGTAGATACTGTTGGCCATGATGCCACCCACAAAGGCGGCGGCAAGGAATACATATTCGGGCTGTTCCTCGTCGAAGAAGCGGCGTACGGCAACTCCGTCGAGCAGATCGAGTTCTGTGTGGGTCTTGCCGATGAGATTGGTGTATCCTTTCTCCTCAAGATTTTTCCAGATGGCAGAACCTACCAGTCCCCGGTGGCCTGCTACATATATTTTGGCATTTTTGTCTAACATTGTTGTCTGAAAGTTTAATAGTTCATTCAAAGCTCTTTGCTTCTTAAATACAGTTTCTTCACAAATTTCATGTCGTGCTCTGCCATGATGCGTACCAACTCTTCAAAACTGGTCTGCCTCGGATTCCATCCCAGCAGTGTTTTTGCTTTGGTGGGGTCGCCCAGCAATTGTTCCACTTCGGCAGGCCGGAAATATTTGGGGTCGACTTCCACGAGGACTTTTCCGGTCTGTGTGTCGATACCCTTCTCATCCACTCCCTGGCCTTCCCAGCACAGAGTGATGCCTACCTCCCGGAATGCCAGTGTCGCAAATTCGCGTACGGTATGCATTTCTCCGGTGGCAATGACGAAGTCTTCGGGGGTGTCGTGCTGCAGGATGAGCCACATGCACTCGATGTAGTCTTTGGCATATCCCCAGTCGCGCCGGGCATCCAGATTGCCCAGATACAGCTTGTCCTGGAAGCCTTGGGCGATGCGGGCAGCCGCCAGTGTGATTTTTCTTGTCACGAAGGTTTCACCTCGGCGTTCGCTCTCGTGGTTGAAGAGTATGCCGTTTACAGCAAACATGCCATAGCTTTCGCGGTAGTTCTTTGTAATCCAAAAGCCATACTGTTTGGCTACGCCATAGGGGCTGCGGGGATAGAACGGGGTCGTTTCGCTTTGCGGCACTTCCTGCACTTTTCCGAAGAGCTCGGAAGTGGAGGCCTGGTAGATGCGTGTCTTCTTTTCCATACCGAGAATGCGTACGGCTTCGAGCATGCGCAGGGTGCCTACGGCATCGGTTTCGGCGGTATATTCGGGCACGTCGAAGGATACTTTGACATGGCTTTGGGCGGCAAGGTTATATATTTCGTCCGGCTGCACACTCTGGATGATACGGATGAGAGAGCTGGAGTCTGTCATGTCTCCATAGTGCAGATTAATGGTACGTTTCTGTTTCATGTCGCGTACCCACTCATCGAAGTAGAGGTGTTCGATGCGGCCGGTGTTGAAAGAGGAAGAGCGACGCAGGATACCGTGCACTTCATATCCTTTCTGCAGGAGGAATTCGGCAAGGAACGAGCCGTCCTGCCCGGTAATGCCGGAGATAAGGGCTTTCTTCATAATGTATGCTTCTTGTTATTATGTCTTTTCGGACTGCAATATTCGTTATTTTCCACGAGATGGCAAAATATAAACTATTTCTTTCCCATCACTTTGTCGATAATCAGTGCGATTGCCCCGTCGCCCGTCACATTGCAGGCAGTACCGAAGCTGTCCATCGCTATGTATAGTGCAATCATCAGCGCTTGTGCCGACTCGTCGAAGCCCAGCATGGATTGCAGGATGCCCAGTGATGCCATGATGGCGCCTCCCGGTACCCCGGGAGCGGCTACCATAGTGATGCCCAGCATGAAGATAAATCCTGCAAATAGAGGGAAATCATGGGGCATGCCTTGCATTATCATCAGTGCCAGGGCGCATGCCACAATCTTCAATGTGCTGCCCGACAGATGGATGGTGGCGCAAAGTGGGATGACGAATCCGGCAATATCGGCAGAGACGCCGTTCTTCCGACTTTGCTCCAATGTTACAGGGATAGTGGCGGCACTGGATTGAGTGCCTAGAGCCGTGAAGTAGGCAGGCATCATTCGTCCCAGTAGTTTGAGAGGGTTCTTGCGGACAAACAGTGCCGCAATGCTGTATTGGAATACCAGGAGAAAGATGTGAAGCAGGAAGATTACACCGATAATCTTAATAAAGACCATCAGGATGCCGAATACTTGTCCACTGTGCGTCATGTTGAGGAAAATGCCGAAAATATAGATGGGAAGCAGCGGCAATATCACTGCACTGATCATGCGGATGACAATCTCTTGAAAATCGCGTGCCGCATTTTTCAGTACCTCACTTTTCAGATGAGCCAGGCCCAGCCCCAGTGTGAAGGCAAGTACGAGTGCGGTCATAACATTCATCAAGGGCGGGATACCCACGGAAAAATAGGGAAGAATGCCTTGAGACTCACTGACTTCTTCTAACGGCACCCCGGTTTCTATGAGGGAAGGAAATACCGCCATACCGGTGAAATAGGAGAGAAAGCCGGAGAATAAGGTAGCTCCGTAAGCAATGAGCGCCGTGACGACCAGCATCCGTCCGGCTCCTTTGCCGATGTCGGCAATGGCAATCGTGACCAGTCCCACAATGATGAGGGGGATGGAGAAGTTCAGGAATTCACTGAAAATGGCATTGAATGTTACGAACAGCCGTACCAGCGAAGCCGGTAGGAAATTTCCGAAAAGTATACCTAAGATAATGGCAATGATGATGCGTGGCAATAGTCCGATGTGGAAGTTCTTCATGAGCATTGGTTTTCTGTCTGGTTGAAAAATAGGCTTTCGCTGACAAAAGTACTATTTTATTTTCGTAATTCATACGAACAAATGCTGTTAGCATTTTGTTTCCATATAAAGACAAAATTTACATGAATATGAAGAATTTAAATAAAACAGACATTGGACTTATCGGTCTGGCAGTTATGGGCGAGAATTTGGCCCTCAATATGGCAGATAAGGGATGGAATGTTTCGGTATATAATCGTACGGTTCCGGGAGTGGAAGAAGGGGTGGTGGAGCGTTTTGTGAACGGCCGCGCCAAAGGGAAAAAAATTGAAGGCTATACAGATATAGCCGAATTTGTAACTTCCATTGCCATACCCCGCAAAATAATGATGATGGTTCGTGCCGGCAGTGCGGTGGATGAACTGATGGAACAGCTGTTTCCCCATTTGTCCGAAGGGGATATCCTGATTGACGGTGGTAATTCCAATTATGAGGACACCAACCGGCGTGTGGCATTGGCCGAAAAGAAAGGCTTCCGTTTTGTGGGAGCTGGAGTTTCCGGTGGAGAGGAAGGAGCGCTGAACGGCGCGTCTATCATGCCCGGAGGATCTGAAAGTGCCTGGCCTGAGGTGAAGCCTATCCTGCAGAGTATTGCGGCAAAAGCATCTGACGGTACCCCGTGCTGCCAGTGGATTGGTCCTGCCGGTTCCGGTCATTTCGTCAAGATGATACATAACGGTATCGAATATGGAGATATGCAGCTTATTGCCGAAGCTTATTGGGTGATGAAGAATCTGCTTGGTCTGGACAATGGACAGATGGCGGAAATCTTTGCTGATTGGAATGAGGGTAAGTTGCGTAGCTATCTCATTGAAATTACCGCCAACATACTGCGTCATAAGGACAAATCAGGAGGTTACCTGATAGATAAGATATTGGATACCGCCGGACAGAAAGGTACGGGCAAGTGGTCCGTTATCAATGCGATGGAGCTGGGCATGCCGTTGGGGCTGATTGCTACGGCTGTGTTCGAACGTAGTTTGTCGGCACAGAAGGGCTTGCGTGAAACGGCTTCCAAGCAATTTGTATGCCGACGCTCGCAGGCGGTGTACAACAAGTCGGAGATGGTGAAGGATATCTATTCCGCACTCTATGCTTCCAAATTAGTGTCATATGCTCAGGGATTCGCCGTGTTGCAGCGTGCATCCGACGCTTTTGCCTGGAACCTCGATTTGGCATCCATCGCACGCATGTGGCGGGGCGGCTGCATCATCCGTAGTATTTTCCTGAACGACATAGCTACGGCTTTCGAGGCAAAAGACAAGCCCAAACATCTGCTGTTGGCTCCTTATTTCAAAAATGAAATGCAGCTGTTGCTTTCCGGCTGGAAACATCTGGTGGCACAATCCATGAAAGAGGAACTTCCGGTGCCTGCATTCTCGTCCGCCTTGAATTATTTCTATTCGCTGGTGTCTGCCAAGTTGCCTGCCAATATGATTCAGGCGCAACGTGACTATTTTGGTGCGCATACCTTTGAAAGGACAGACGAGTTGCGTGGACAGTTTTTCCATGAAAATTGGACGGGACACGGAGGAGATACGAAATCGGGTACGTACAATGTGTGAGAAAGGGGGAGAAGATGATGAATAAATTAGTGATTGTTATATTCGGCGCTTCGGGTGACTTGACGAAGCGCAAACTGATGCCGGCGCTCTATACTTTATATAGTGGCGGGCGGTTACCGGAAGGATTCTCCATTCTGGGGATAGGACGCACCGAGTATACGGATGCCCGTTACCAAGAATATATAATGAGTGAATTGAGTAAGTTCGTAGCTTCCAAAGAGCAGGTGGAAGATAAAATGAGGGATTTTTGCAGCCATCTGCATTACCAGACATTGGATCCCGCCGAGGTTGAAGGCTATCACCTGCTGGACGGACGTTTACAAGAGTTTACCGGTGAGAAGAAACCGGACAACCTGCTGTTCTATCTGGCTACTCCACCTTCCTTGTACGGTGTCATTCCCTTGCACTTGAAGGCGGCCGGTCTGAACCGTCCTGATACGCGTATCATCGTTGAAAAGCCGTTCGGTTACGATTTGGAGTCAGCCAGAAAGCTGAATAGCATTTATGCTTCCGTTTTCAAGGAGCATCAGATTTACCGCATCGACCATTTTCTGGGTAAGGAAACGGCGCAGAACATTCTCGCCTTCCGTTTTGCCAACGGAATCTTCGAACCGCTATGGAACCGTAATTATATAGACTATGTGGAGATTACAGCCGTAGAGAATCTGGGTATCGAAGGACGTGGCGGATTCTATGAAGGTGCCGGAGCCCTGCGCGATATGGTACAAAACCACCTCATACAGCTTGTGGCGCTCACTGCATTGGAACCGCCTGCCGTTTTCAATGCCGATAATTTCCGCAACGAGGTGGTGAAGGTCTATGAGTCATTGGCCCCCTTGACAGAGGAGGATTTGGAGGAACACATTGTCCGCGGACAATATACGGCTTTGGGCTCGAAAGCCGGGTATAGGGAAGAGAAGAACGTGGCACCTGATTCGCGTACCGAAACGTATATTGCCATGAAAATCGGTATTAACAACTGGCGGTGGAAGGGTGTTCCTTTCTATATCCGTACCGGCAAACAAATGCCGACAAAGGTGACTGAGATTGTTGTACATTTCCGTGAGACGCCCCATCAGATGTTTCGTTGCGAGGGTGGACATTGTCCCCGTGCGAATAAGCTGATTCTCCGCCTGCAGCCCAATGAAGGCATTGTGCTGAAATTCGGCATGAAGACTCCCGGACCGGGATTTGACGTGAAGCAGGTGATGATGGACTTCAGTTATGACCAGTTGGGCGGGCTGCCTACCGGCGATGCCTATGCCCGTCTGATAGAGGACTGCATACAAGGTGACCCTACACTCTTTACCCGCAGCGACGCGGTAGAGGCTTCATGGCGCTTTTTCGATCCCGTGTTGCGCTATTGGAAAGAGCATACGGATGCTCCTTTATATGGGTATCCCGTAGGTACGTGGGGACCTTTGGAAAGTGAAGCGATGATGCACGAACATGGTGCTGAGTGGACCAATCCGTGTAAGAATTTGACTAATACAGATGAATATTGCGAGTTATGAAAAGTTATGTTTACCATTCGGCTACAGCTACGGCACATGCGTTGATTGAACATTTGATTGCGATGATGGAGCGTGAGCCGGAAAAGACCTTTTATTTTGCATTCAGTGGGGGAAGTACTCCTTCGCTGATGTTTGACATTTGGGCCAACGAGTACAAGGAGGTGACTCCTTGGATGCGGATGCGGATTTATTGGGTGGATGAACGGTGTGTGCCGGCAGAGGATTATGAGAGCAATTATGGTACCATGCGCCGTTTGCTGTTGGATGAAGTAGGCATGCCTGATGAATACGTTTATCCTATTTATGGAGTGAACCGCCCGGAGATTGAAGCAAAGAACTATTCGACGCTGGTTTGCCGCACGGTTCCGCTTTGGGGTGGCTTCCCGGCCTTCGATGTCGTTTTGCTCGGTGCTGGAGACGACGGGCATACCTCCTCTATCTTTCCGGGGCAGGAATATCTGCTTTCTTCCTTTCATCCTTATGAGGTGAGTGTCAATCCCTATAATGGGCAGAAACGCATAGCCATGACCGGCTGCCTTTTGTTTGCTGCGAAGAATCTTATTTTCTTTATTACCGGCAAGAATAAGGCGGATGTGGTCCGCGATATTCTTGATTCCGGGGATACCGGTCCGGCAGCTTATGTGGCCCACCATGCCGAGCGTGTGGAATTGTTCCTCGATGCTCAGGCCAATGGCGGGAAAATGTCTACTTAGATGTACCGCTCTCCAGAATGCTTACGATGGAGAATAATGTAAAGCAGATGCCTCCCAAACCTGCCAGTACGCGTGCAGGGACAAAATAGGCATTGTGCAGGCTTGCCATCTCAAACAGAAAGGCGGAGAGAAACAGACAAGCCAGGGCCGTGAAGACCGGAATCAGCGGGATGCGGTTGGCCAGCTTGAAAGTGTTCCGCCAGATGGCGGCAAGTAGTATGACTTTGCTGGAAATGCTGTAGCATACCAGTCCCAGGCCTATCATAATATATCCTGTGGAGGAGAGTGCCGGATTGCTGTTGGCCAAGACCAGAAGTCCCCAGAGAATGCTGATGCTGCCCATTATCAAAACAAGGGCCGGCCATTGTTTCCGTTCAGACTTTGTATAGTTGTTGCGTATCTGGCGGACGATGGTTGCAACCAGCGCCACCAAGCTGGAACAGATACAAGCAAGTCCTGCCATGACATGGCCTGCTACATAATATGCATTGTGCTCGCTGCTTTTTGACAATAGCCAGAAGGCCCATATCCATGCCATTACTGCCATAAGGGTGGCAACTGCTATCAGGATATATCCCTGGGAGGAATTGAATGCATCGGCAGGTTGTAGCTGGTCGGTACGTTCCGAGTTGGCGGGAATGAGGGTGAAGCGGGTGGAGGCTGTGGCTGTGGTAGCTACACAAGCTGTGATGAAACCGACTCCGCAAATCACGTGTCCTGCCACGAAATTGCTTGCCGTGGCAGCTTCGTGCATATAATTCCAACCATAGATTACTGTGAGTACGGCTGCCAGGTAACCAATAACCGGAAGTGCGTATCTGGCTATCGGATTGTAGGTATGAATAATTTGTCTAATGATTGTTGCCGCTGTGGCGAACAAGGCAATGCAAATCATCCCTAAGGAAAATACTACCGGACCGGCCACAAATTTTGCCGAATCCAGTCCTTCGTGGAGCACAAAGGCTCCGTAGCCGAAACAGAAAAGGGCCATCAACAAGGGTATAGCCCTGAAAAGAATACTGATACCGTAATTCATAACTGTTGTTTTTAGAGTTTCCCCTTCAAACAGCGTTTCTGTGGCTTTGTTCCTCCTTTTAAGATTTATTTGTGATGAGAAGTGTTTCCCTGTCCGTATTTAGGGAGCCAGCCTCTCCTTTTTCCAGCTGCCATCCGCTTGTTGGGAATAGAGGAAACGGTCGTGTAGCCTGCTTTCCCGTCCTTGCCAGAATTCAAAACGGAAAGGGGTGACGGCAAAACCTCCCCAGTTGTCGGGACGTTTGATACTTTGCCCTATCCATGTTGCCGCTTCGCGGACGAACGCGCGCATTATCTCCATACGGCTGCCGATGACGTGACTTTGGGGTGAAATCCTCGCCCCGATTTTACTTTTGTAAGGCCTGCTTGCAAAATAGGCGTCAGAATCGGCAGGAGCGCATCTTTCAGCTTTTCCTTCAATGTGTATTTGCCTTTCCAGTTTGTGCCATACGAAAGATAAGGATATATACGGATTTGCAGTCAGTTGCCGGCCTTTTCTGCTTTCGTAGTTGGTGAAGAAGATGAACCGGCCATTTTCCACCCCTTTCAGCAACACTGTGCGTGTAGAGGGATGTCCGTCTGACGAGACTGTAGCTACCGTCATGGCGGTGGGCTCGTACTCATCACTATGGATAGCATCGTTCAGCCAATGGTCGAATTGCTCAAGGGGATTGTCGTTGAGGTTACCCGGTGTCAGCCTGCCTTTCTTATATTCTCTTCTGATGTCAAAGAGTTGTGATTTCATTATCGTGTGGTTTTATCAGGAGTGATATATTGTTTTTCTATGTAACAGTCTGAGAGGGCTGAATGTTTTTGTTTTTCTGCGGAAAGAAAAATATGGAAGAAGGAAATGGCTGTGTTGATACTTAAAAAAATGGGGGTGTGTCAAAATTCACCACAGATTACACGGATTAACACAGAATGAGCTTAATCTACTGATAGTCAAAGATACTTATCTGTGCAAATCTGTGTAATCTGTGGTGAATACCAGTTTCGACACACCCTCGGATATTGGAGATTACCTTATGAAGACAAGTGGAAAGTGGACACTGGCATGTCTGCTATTGTAATTTAAACATTACGGGAACTGTGAATTTACAACGGACCGGTTTGCCTCGTTGCTCACCGGGTTTCCATTTGGGCATGGTGGAAATCACACGGATAGCTTCTTTGTCCAGATAGGGATCTACGCCTCTTACTACTTTTACATCTACGATGCTGCCGTCTTTGTTGACAACGAATTGTACTATTACGCGCCCCTGGGTTCCGGTCTCTTGTGCAATAGTCGGGTATTTTATACTCTTACCCAGATATTGCATCAGACTCATGCCATTATAAGAAAACTCGGGATTCTTCTCTACAACTTCAAAAATCTCATCCTCTACCGGAATCTCTTCATCTACGGTTGGAGATATGGGTTTGATGATTACAGCTTCACCGATTTCTTCGGAAGAGGCAATGGCTGTTTCTTTCACATTGTCATTATCATCCACAATTGTCAATACCTCGGCAATTGCAGGAGCTTGAGGGGGTGGCGGAGCTACTAATTCGGGTTGCTCCGTGATAGGAATTTCAATTTCCTGCTCAAATACGTTCTCGGTAATAGCACCGCTCATGTCAATCCTAACATCACGCTTCGACCATTCAAATGCAACGAACATGAAGACCAGCACAATTACATAACCTACAAGTAGCCAACTTGACTTCTTGTTTTCCAGGCTTGCTTTGGATGTTTTCTTGATTTCCATAATTTACAAGATTATTACCGTATAATGGTTGTCGCGAAACTAACATTATACAGATGTGATTAGTAAAATCATAAAACATGCGTGCCCACTTGTTTCTGTATTAAAGATAAGAAAATGAATGTTATGTTGGTGTTTGATATGTAGTTATATATAGTTTTTTAAATTTGCTTTGATAATTTTTCTGCTTGTGGATTAAATAGTGTTGATATGTAAAAAGCACTTCCAACGTTCGCTTACGGAGGAAGTGCTTCACACAAAAACTAAACTATACTTAACTAAACTATTCTATTGGGGGAGTTTCACAACTCCTATCTGTTCGGTGCAAAGATAAAAAAACATATTTTAATATGCAAAAAGATTCTATAATAAATCGACGGTTTTTCCGATTTTATCGACGGATTGGTCGATTTTTTTAGCTTCTTTGGTCTAAAAATTCTTGAAAAGCCAGTTTATAGCTGTCGCTTATCGGGATGTAGTTCTTTCCGAACACGATGCGACCACGGTCTATAATACGTATTTTATTCTTCTGAACAATGTAGGAACGGTGGACGCGCATGAAACGCGAGGCAGGCAGAAGTTCCTCCATTGCCTTCATGCTCATGAGAGACAGGATAGGCTTGGGAGAATCCTCCTCGTAGATTTTGAGATAGTCTTTCAGCCCCTCTATGTACAGAATTTTACTCAATTCGATTTGCACCAGCTTATACTCGCTTTTTACGAAGATGCTCTGAATCTCTTCCTTGGGCTGTTGCAGCAATTCAAACCATTGCACAGCCTTGTTGGCAGCCTGCAGAAAGTCGACGTAGGAGATGGGTTTCAGCAGGTAGTCCAGCGCATTGACTTTGTAGCCGTCTATGGCATACTGGTCGAAGGCGGTGGTAAAGACAATGCGGGTGCCGGAATCGACCATCTTCGAAAATTCCAGTCCGTTCAGTTCGGGCATCTGGATGTCGAGGAAAAGCAGGTCGATGTGCTTCTCGGGCAACTCCTTGATGGCTTGTACGGCACTGGAGTATTTACCGACCAACTCTAGAAACGGGGTCTTGTTGACGTAGCTTTCCAGCAACCCCAGGGCGAGGGGCTCGTCGTCTACAATGGCGCACTTCAGATTCATATCTTTATAATTAAAATAGATTTATACTCTTTCATGTCCTCACTCACTCCTTGCTGCCAGTCGTAATGACCGGGATAGGTCAGCTCCAGACGCTTGCGCACTTGTTCCAACCCGATGCCGCTTCCACTCTTGTCTGCCACGCTTTTGGGATGATAGCTGTTGGTTATTTCGCAATGTATCTCTCCGGGGCTTTCACTGAAGTGGATACGGATAAAGCTGGGTTCGGTGGGGGAGATGCCATGCTTGAAGGCATTCTCTATGAGGGAAATAAAGATGAGCGGAGCTATTTCAGTACGGCTGTCCGGTCGGACGTCTATCTTTGTTTCCACACGGACGTTGGCGGAGAGACGGATGCGCATCAGTTCGATGTAGTTGCGGATGAAGTCCATCTCCTTGTCCAGGGTGACGAAGTTCTGCTGATTGTCATACAGCACATGGCGCAGCAGTCGGCTCAGTTCCTGCACGGCAGTCTGTGCCTTGTCGGCATCGAAGGCGATGAGGGCGTAGATGTTATTCAGCGTATTGAGCAGGAAGTGCGGGTTGAGCTGGTTGCGCAGGTTCTTCAACTCGGCTTCCGTGCGGCTTTTCTCGGCTTCGCGGCGGGCGGCGTCCATCTGCGCCCAGCGGCGGCTCAGCTTGATGGCAGCGCTGAGGCCGGCGGTGAGAATCATGGTCGAGACGTCGCGCAAGATGAATATCCATTTGGGAGGCCCCATGTGCTGACCGTCATCATCGCCGCGCATATGGTTTTGGAATGTGTATTCTTGCCAAAGGTGGGCGCCGGTGGTAATGCAGATGATGAGCAGTGTGTTCAGCAGGAGATACTGCCGGATGCGTCCCTCGAACAAGTAGCGGGGAATGAGGAGGCAGTAGTTGATGTAGAATACAAGGAAGAATGAGAGGGTACTGCTGCTACCGTGGCGCAGATAGTCCGCAAGGCTGATATTGAAGCCGCTGCGTGTCATCATCAGAAAGGGGAAACCGATGACGATACCCCAGACAATGATGTGTATCAGGGTTTCGATGCCGCGGCGGCGTGGGTTAGGGAGCTGTTGTTTCATCATGATACAAAGATACGGATTTTAGGTGGATATTGGAAATATCCGCTGCCTGCGAAGCAAATCTCTGTTCGCAGGTTGCGGATAAGCGTTTCCAGGTTGCGGATATGTATCCCAAGCTTGCGGATGTCTATCCCAAGGCTTGGGATAGAGATTATTCTTAGTTTCGCATAACTTTTTTCCCTATTGCCGGAAACTTTTTTCCTAATACTTAAGAACTATTTGGCTAACTTCCGGCAAGGGAGAAAAGGTTATTCGTAGCGTATGGCCTCTATCGGGTCGAGGTCCGCAGCTTTCTTGGCGGGATACCAACCGAAGAACACTCCGGTGACGGTACATACGGCGAAGGAGAGGAATACACTCCACGGCTGGATGAAGATGGGCCAGTGGGCAACGCTCTTCACTATCCAGCTGGCTCCGCATCCGATGATGACGCCGATGATGCCTCCGGTGATGCTGATGAGGATAGCTTCGATGAGGAACTGGCTCAAGATGTCGACACCGCGGGCGCCTACACTCATGCGCAGGCCGATTTCGCGCGTGCGTTCCGTCACCGATACGTACATGATGTTCATAATGCCGATGCCGCCCACTACGAGCGAAATGCCGGCTATGCAGGCAAGCAGCGTGGTCATCAGGTCGGTGGTGGAATTCAGCATGGTGCTGAGTTCCTGCTGGCTGCGAATGGTGAAGTCGTCGTCGTCATTCTCCTTCAGCTTGTGGTTGCGGCGCAGTATCTCGGTGATTTCGTCGGTGGCATTGTCCGTCATGTCCTCGGTGAGGGCGGAGGCGAAGATGCCGCTAAGGTAGGTCTGTGCCAGCAGGCGTTTCATCACGGTGCTGTAAGGGGCAAGCACTACGTCGTCTTGGTCCATGCCCATGGAGTTGTAGCCTTTGGACTTCAGCACGCCCACCACGCGGAAGGGCACTTGGTTGAAGCGGATGATACGTCCCACGGGGTCCTCTCCTCCGGGAAAGAGGTTGTCTTGGATGGTCTTTCCGATGACGCACACCTTGGCAGAGGTCTGTATGTCGGCTTCGGTAAACATCTCGCCGTTCTCCACGCTGAGCTGCCGGATTTCGAGATAGTCCGTGCCCACGCCGCTCACGGAGGAGGGGTAGTTGTTGTTGCCCGCGATGAGCTGCCCGCTGGAGGAGACATTGGGGCTGACGGCAGCCAGGAAGTTGGTTTCGTTGCGCAGGGCTTCGTAGTCGGTCAGCTTCAAGGTCTGCATGGCGCTGGGGTCTTGGCGGACACCGCCGCGCATGTCGGCACCGGGGTGAATCATAATCATGTTGGAGCCCATCTCGGAGATTTGCGCCTGGATGCTTTTCTTCGAACCTTGTCCGATGGCAAGCATCGTGATGACGGACGCCACGCCGATGATGATGCCCAGCATGGTGAGGAATGCGCGCAGCTTGTTGTTGTTCAAGGCTCGCAAGGCTATTTTGAAAAGGTTTGTTCCGTTCATATCGTTTTAATGGAAAGTTTAAAATTAATCCCTAATCCTTAATCCCTTATCCCTCATTCCTCCTCCTGCTTAGGCAATGCTGCCAGGGCTTCGGCTGCATTCTGGATTTGGGTGTTGATGGTATCGTCCTTGATTTGTCCGTCGCGCAGCACGATGTTGCGGCTGCTGTACTGGGCTATTTCGGGGTTGTGGGTGACGAAGATGATGGTGCGTCCTTCGGCATGCAGCTTTTGGAACAGTACCAGAATCTCGAAAGAAGTACGGGTGTCCAGGTTACCCGTAGCTTCGTCTGCCAGGATAACGGCGGGATTGTTCACCAAGGCGCGGGCGATGGCTACGCGTTGCATCTGACCGCCGGACATCTGATTGGACTTATGTTCCAGTCGGTCGCCCAGCCCCACGGCTTGCAGGGCTTCGATGGCACGTCTCCGCCTTTCGGAAGCCGAGACGGAGGAGTTATACATCAGCGGTAGCTCCACATTTTCCACGGCAGTGGTTTTGGGCAGCAGGTTGTAACTCTGGAATACGAAGCCGATTTTACGGTTGCGTAGTACGGCGCGTTGAGGCTTGCTCATGGTGCGTACGGAGATACCGTCCAGCAGGTATTCGCCGCTGGTGGGCGTGTCCAGGCAGCCGAGGGTATTCAGCAAAGTAGACTTTCCGGAGCCCGATGTACCCATGATGGTGACAAACTCGCCTTCACGGATGGTGAACGAGACGCCGCGCAGGGCATGCACGGTTTCGTCCCCCACCTGGAAGTTGCGTTTGATATTTTGAAGTTCAATGACTGCTTTATTCATAATTCTTTTTTTGTATTATTTTCCGCTCTTCTTCTTACTTCCCGGAGGGCCAGGCATGAACGGACTCTTCTCACCTCCGGGAGCTTCCTGGCTCATGTCCGGAGCGCCGCTGCCGGGCATGCTGCCGATGGTGGCTTCGGTCACCACTACGGTACCTTCGTTAATGCCGCTGATAATTTCCGTGTTGACTCCGTTGGAGATACCTATCTTCACAGGATGGGCGGTAAAGGTGTTGCCTTCGCGGGTCCAGAGTTTATGTTCCCCTTCGCAATCCTTCACGATATCATTGTCGCCGATAAGCGGTTTTTCGGGGTTGAAGCGCAGGGCACGGGCAGGAGCGCACAGTACGTCTTTGCGGTCGAGGGTGAAGATGGTGACGTTGGCTGTCAGGCGTGGTTTCAGTTTCAGGTCCGGGTTGTGGGCGGAGATGACTACTTCGTAGGTCACAACCGTGCTGGTGCTGGTGCTCGACGTGCTGCTTGAGCTGGCATCTCCCAGACGAATTTGTGTGACCACTCCTTCGAACACGTCATTCGGGTAGGCGTCTACGGTAAACGTGGCGCGCTGTCCCTCTTCCACACCGCCTATGTCCGCTTCGTCCACGTCGGCCACAACCTGCATCTGCGTCAGGTCGGCAGCGATGGTGAACAGTGTCGGTGTCTCGAAGCCGGAAGCCACGGTCTGTCCTGCTTCCACGTCGCGGCTGATGACCACACCGTCGATGGGAGAGGTGATGGTGGCGTAGGAGAGGTTGCGTTCAGCCTTTGCCAGTGATGCCTGGCTGCTTTCGTAGTTGCTCTTGGCCTTCTCGTAGTTATAGACGGACTGCTCATAGTCCGTGGCGGCGATGAGCTGCTTTTCGTTCAGCGTCTTGTTGCGCTCGTAGAGTTTTTTCTGGTACTCGTATTCGGCCTTTGCACCGTTGTAGGCGGCGCGTTGCGAAGCGAGTTCGCTTTGCAGTGTCACGCGGTCCATCTCGGCAATGAGTTGGCCTTTGGTTACTACGGAATTGTAGTCTACATGAATCTTGTCGATGATACCGCTCACCTGGGTACCCACTTCCACTTCCGTCACCGGTTCGATGGTCCCCGTGGCGGTTACGGATTCGGAAATCTCGCCTTTATGGATGGTTGCTGTGGCGTAGGTCACCTTGTGCTTGGCCTTGGCACCACCGAAGAGCCATACGCCGCCGCCCACTATGATTACGGCAGCTACGGCAATGAGGATGATTCTTTTTTTGTTCATATATATAAGGTATTATAATTCGATTTTTTCTCCTTGATAAAACTTCAGTAGCTGCATATTCAGTATGGCCATGTATTTGGCTTGCAGTGTCTCCTGCTGTGCGCTGAGCAGATTGCTTTTCTCAGTCAGCAGTTCTACGGTATTCTTCATGCCCAGGTTGAACTGCTCTTGAATCAGTTCATAGCTGGTCTGCGTACTTTTCAGTTTCTCTGTGGCGGCGGCGTAGCGCTGCTGGGCGCTGTTGGCATCGAGCCAGAGGGTTTCGATGGTCTTGTACAGCGTTTTTTGGTCGTCCAGCAGGTCCAGTTCGCTGGTCTGCTTCTGAATCTTGGCTTTCTCTACGGCACTCTTGGTCTGCCGGTTGCTGAAGATGGGCACGCTTACGGTGAAGCCCAGCGAGTTGTTCCAGTTCTGTTTGACTTGCTCGCTGAAGGTGAAGTCATTGCCGTTGGCATGGCTGGTTCCGATGCCGGCGCTGAGGCTCAGCGTAGGCAGATAGCCAGCGCGGGCAATTTTGATGTCGAGGTCGGATGTCTGTATATTCAGTTTGCCGGCTTCTATTTCCGGACGGAGCACGAGGGCAGAACGGTAAACGTCCGTTTTGGTGGGCAGGGGTGCCAGTACGTTTTCCGTGCCGAGTGTAGGGATGTAGAGGTTCATCTCGGATTCGCCGTCCAGTTCCAGGAGTTGTTTCAGTTGTAGTTTGTAGTCTTGCAGGGTGGCTTGTGCGGTCACCAGTTGGTACTTGTCGGTGCTTACCTGCGCTTCCAGTTGTGCCAGGTCGCTTTTGGCTATGCTTCCTGCTTCGAGAAGCTGGCGGGCGCGTTCGCATTCGGCTTGGCTCACTTCCAGGGTCGATTCGTTCACTTTCACGGCTTCGGCGGCGTAGAGTATCTGCACGTAGGTCTGTGCGATGCTTTCTTCGATGCTGTTCTCGCTCTGTGCTACGCTAAGCTCGGCAATGCGGTTGTTAAGCTGTTGCTGCTTGATGGTGTTGAGGCGTTTGCCGCCGTTGTAGAGGGTCCAGTTGGCGTCGATGCCGTAGCTGCCGTTGTAGGAAGTTTTGCTCTGACTGCTGGTGATGTTGTCGCCGTCAATGATGGTGTTTGTCTCGCTCTTCGGGCGATTTACGACACGTTGGCTCACACTGGCCGAAAGGCTGGGGAAGAGAGCGGCTCGGGCGGTCTTTACATCTACCTGGGCACTTTCCGCACTGAGGCGGTTCTTGCGGATGGTGATGTTTTGCTGCAAGGCATAGTCGATGCACGCTTGCAAGTCCCATTGGGCGGGCAGGCTGTCGGCTGGCTGCTCGGAACTGCCGGGTATCTGCGTGGAAGTGCCGTTTTGGGCGGCCACTCCCATACAGCTTGCCATACATAGCGCTATCACTGTCAATCTTTTTACGTTCGTCATATCTTCGTTATTCTATGGTTTTACATTTGCAAATGTAGTAGGGTGGAGAAAGGATTGCAAAAGTGATAGACGTTGGGGAAATTTTCCTCGCCTAAAATCTTTTTTGTACCGATGAATGGGAGAAGTCTTTTTTCTGTTCAACTTTTCACCTTTTTATTTGTTCTTTATATAAAAGTATTTTATATTTGTAATCATTATAATTTTATCGGCATGAAACAGACTGCGGTAAACATTTGGCGTTTTTATTTGGAAGGTTTTCGAAGTATGACGTTAGGGCGTACTTTGTGGCTTATCATTCTTGTGAAGTTATTCATCATGTTCTTCATTCTCCGCCTTTTCTTCTTCCCACGGTTTCTGAATACCCCCGTGGTGGGCGATGACAAGGAAGGCTATGTCAGTAATGAGCTTATCCATCGGAGTCTGGGCGACTAAACACGGAGACACAGAGTTTATTTCCTTGCCCTTATAAATTCTCCGTGTCTCTCTGTTCTTACCCGATAACTTAAAAACTTAATAACTCATAACTTATAACTCATAACTTGATTCTTATGCTTGGACACATTGACACTTCCCTGATTGACTGGTCGAGAGCCCAATTTGCCTTGACCGCCATCTATCACTGGATTTTTGTGCCGCTGACACTTGGACTGGCGGTAATTATGGGCATCATGGAGACAGCGTACTACCGTACGGGTGACGAATTTTGGAAACGTACTGCCAAATTCTGGATGAAGATTTTCGGTATCAACTTTGCTATTGGTGTAGCAACCGGTATTATTCTGGAATTTGAATTCGGTACGAATTGGAGTAATTACAGTTGGTTTGTGGGCGACATCTTCGGTGCGCCGCTTGCCATCGAGGGTATTTTGGCTTTCTTTATGGAAGCAACGTTTATCGCCGTCATGTTCTTCGGCTGGGATAAGGTGAGCAAGCGTTTCCACCTGGCATCTACTTGGCTCACGGGGCTGGGCGCCACGATTTCTGCCTGGTGGATTCTAGTTGCCAATGCGTGGATGCAGAATCCCGTAGGTATGGAGTTCAATCCCGATACGGCACGCAACGAGATGGTGGACTTCTGGGCTGTGGCAACTTCGCCGATGGCTGTCAATAAGTTCTTCCATAGCGTGCTGTCCGGCTGGGTGCTGGCTGCCGTGTTTGTAGTAGGCGTAAGCTGCTGGTATCTGTGGAAGAAGCGCGAGAAGAAATTTGCGCTGGCAAGTGTAAAGATTGCCGCATGGGTAGGTCTGTGTGCCGCTGTGCTCTCTGCCTGGACGGGTGATGGCTCGGGCTATCAGGTGGCGCAAAAGCAGCCGATGAAGCTGGCTGCTATGGAAGGCTATTATGAAGGGCGGCAAGGTGCCGGATTGGTAGCGTTCGGGCTGCTGAATCCTGCCAAGCAGACACCGCAGGACGGAGTAGACCCATTCCTTTTCCGTGTGGAAATCCCTAAGATGCTGTCGCTGCTTGCCGAGCGCAAGATGGATGCTTTTGTTCCCGGCATCAATGACCTGCTGAAAGGCGGATATCCGTTGAGGGACGGTACCGTAGCGCTTTCGGCAGAAGAGAAAATAGAAAAAGGAAAAACGGCCATCGGTGCGTTTGCCGCCTATCGTGCAGCCAAGGCTGCGGGCAATGAGGCGGATGCAGAGGTGGCTGCCAAAGTGTTGAAAGATAATGTAGCCTATTTCGGTTACGGTTATATCAAGGACGTGAACGAGCTGGTGCCCAATGTGTCCCTTACGTTCTACATGTTCCGTGTGATGGTGATGTTGGGTGGATACTTCATCCTCTTCTTTATTGTGGTGCTGTTCCTGGCCTATAAGAAAGACTTGTCGCGGATGCCATGGATGCATTGGGTGGCTATGCTCACCATTCCGCTGGGCTATCTGGCTGGACAAGCCGGATGGGTGGTTGCCGAGTGTGGTCGCCAGCCGTGGGCCATCCAAGATATGCTGCCCACGAGTGCCGCCATCTCTAAGCTGGATGTAGGCTCCGTGCAGACCACGTTCTTTATCTTCCTGGTACTTTTCACTGTCATGCTGATTGCTGAGGTGGGAATTATGCTGAAGGCTATTCGCAAAGGTCCTGAAACCGAAACGCACACACCGTCACATAACTCATAACTTATAACTCATAACTCACAATGAATGCTTATATATTTCTTCAACACTATTGGTGGTTTGTAGTCTCCTTGCTGGGAGCACTGCTGGTATTCCTGCTGTTCGTGCAGGGAGGTAATTCGCTTCTGTTCTGTCTGGGGAAGACGGAGGAGCAGAAGAAGATGATGATTAATTCTACGGGACGGAAGTGGGAGTTCACGTTTACAACGCTCGTCACGTTTGGAGGCGCGTTCTTTGCTTCGTTTCCGTTGTTCTATAGTACGAGTTTCGGAGGAGCCTATTGGCTGTGGATGATTATTCTGTTCAGCTTTGTGTTGCAGGCTGTCAGCTACGAGTTTCAGTCGAAGGCGGGAAATCTGCTGGGCAAGACAACGTATCGCACGTTCCTGGTGATAAACGGAGTGGTAGGTCCGGTATTGCTGGGTGGGGCAGTGGCCACGTTCTTCACGGGGTCTAACTTCTATATCAATAAAGGGAATATCGCAGATGCGGCAATGCCGGTTATCAGTCAATGGGCTAACGGCTGGCATGGGTTGGATGCGTTGCTTAATCCGTGGAATGTGGTGCTGGGGCTGGCTGTGTTCTTCCTGGCACGTATCTTGGGAGCGCTTTATTTTATTAATAATATCAATGAGGATGATTTGGTGAAACGCTGCCGCCGGGCACTTTGGGGAAATACGGCGTTGTTCCTGGTATTCTTCCTGGCCTTCGTCATCCGCACGCTGCTTGCCGACGGCTATGCTGTACGCCCGGAAACGGGAGAGGTGTTCATGGAACCTTACAAGTATCTGACGAACTTCCTGCAGATGCCGGTAGTGCTGCTTGTATTCCTGGTTGGTGTGGTGGCTGTGCTCTGGGGCATTATCCGCACGCTGTGGAAGCCGGCATTCGACAAGGGTATCTGGTTTGCCGGTGCAGGGACGGTGCTTACGGTATTGGCACTGCTGCTTGTGGCAGGCTATAACAATACGGCCTATTATCCGTCTACCCACGACCTGCAAAGCTCACTTACGTTGGCAAACAGTTGCTCGAGCCAGTTCACACTGAAGGTTATGGCTTATGTCTCTATCCTTGTTCCTTTCGTTCTTGCCTACATCTTCTACGCTTGGCGCAGTATCGACAATCGCAAGATTGATGCGAAGGAGATGGAAGAGGGAGGACACGCGTATTAATTAAAAATTAAGAATTAAAAATTAAAGGAGGATGTGTCATCTGTGTGCTATTAACTGTTTTGATACATCCTCTTCTTATTCTTTTGTCCGCTTCTCATTTAGCTGGAATTTGGGTACCAGTTTCATCAATCGTAGAATCTGTCCTTGCCTTTTCTTTATGTAAGGGGAGGGGTGTGCTGAGTCGAAGCGTATGGGGTTGGGCAATGTTGCCGCTATTAGTGCGCACTGTCCGGCAGAGAGCTTGGCTGCTGTAGTCTTGAACTTGTATTTGGCGGCAGCTTGTGCGCCATAGATGCCTTTTCCCATTTCGATGGAGTTGAGATAGACCTCCATGATACGTTCTTTGGACCAGAAGAACTCTATCAGTACGGTGAAGTAGACTTCCAGTCCTTTACGTACCCAGGAAGACTGGGGCCATAGGAATACATTCTTTGCCGTCTGCTGGCTGATGGTGCTTGCGCCCCGTTTCCGTTTTCTTGTTTCATTCTCCTTTATCGCTTTCTGTATCTCGATGAAATCGAATCCGTTGTGTGTGGCAAACCGGTTGTCTTCCGAGGCAATGACGGCCATAGGCAGGTGAGGGGATATCTTGTCGGAAGATACCCAAGTGTGGTGCCAGCATGGACTTTCACCCTTAAAGACCTGTTGCACGCTGCGAATAACCATCAGTGGCGTGATGTAGACGGGTACAAAACGATAAGCCACTACCGCTAGGATAGTGGAAATAAAGAAGAATAATATGATGTTGCGGAGGAACCGCAAAGGCTTCGGGAGTTTCATGGAGAGAGTGCCAATGTGATTAATGTGTTAATGTGCCAATATGCATATTGGCACATTAACACATTAATCACTTTACCATATTAATTAGCTGCCTCCGCATTCTTAATCATCTGTTCGCTGGCATACATATATACCTCTACGCGTCGGTTCTGGTCGGCAGACAGACTTTCGTCGTATTCGTTGTATCCCACGCCTTCCACTTTCTTGAACTGGGCCGGAGATACGCCGCAATCCTGCAAATAGTTCTCTACGGCATAGGCGCGGTTCTTGGAAACTTTCATGTTGGCTTCGTAAGTACCCACTTTGTCGGTATGGCCGATGATGGCGATATCGGTTGTCGGGTCTTCCTTCAGAATCTGTGCGAGTTCGCGCAGGGAAGCCTTTGCCTCGTTGCTCAGTGCTGCGGAGTTGAAGCCGAAAAGAATACCTGCCGCAAAGGATACTTTGACAGCCGGCAAGCCGTTGGCATCCGTCACCTGCTCCACTTGGGCGCCTTCAATCTTGGCAGCTTCGGCAGCCTTCTTGTCCATCTTGTGTCCGATGGCAACGCCGGCACCCGTACCTACTGCAGCACCTACCGCAGCTCCAATGGCTGCCCCCTTGCCTTTACCTATCAGTCCGCCGATAATGGCACCTGCTGCTGCACCGGAGCCACCGCCGATTATTCCACCTTTGGCCTTGTTGTTCATTGTGCCGCAACTGCCCAGCAGCAATGCGCCGCACAAAAGCAATACTGTAAATTTCATCTTCTTCATAACTCTTTTTCTTTAAAAGTTGACTTTATCTTTAATGTTGCAAATTTATGTATATAATAACCATATTCTTCTTTCTAAAGTTCGCCAGTTCTGTCCTTTTTTAGAGAATTTTCCTTTTGATGAGGACGAACCAGGCTGTCAGTATAAGACCTTTGGCAATGGTCGTTCCACTTACTGCCCACCAGATGGCATCCACTCCCATACCCATGTGCACCAGCAGTAACGCCACCGGAATACGCATGTAATTGCATCCGATGCTGACAATGGCAGGCGGCACTGTCCGTCCCAGTCCGTAGAACACGCCCTGCATGGTAATTTCCATCATCATGAACATTTGCGAATAGCCGTCGATGCGGAGGAAATCTCCGCCCACACGGTAGGCTTCGGCCTCGGGTACGAAGATAGAGAACACCTCGCTGCCGAAGAAGATGAACAGTAGTGAGCAGAGGCTTCCGAATACGCCCGTCATCCACATGGTGGTGCGCCATGCCTGCTTCACGCGCGACTTCTGCCCCGCGGCATAGTTCTGGGCGATGAACGTGCTCAGCCCCGTGGAGAATCCTTGCGAAGTATTCCAGGTGATGGCCTCGATTTGTCCGCCGGTGGTGAATGCCATCAGTCCGATGTGTCCTCCCTGCTCCGAGGCGGTGCGCGAGAGGAACATATTGACGAAGGCAAATAGCGTGTTCAGCGTAGCCACGGGCAGCCCGAGCTTGAAGATGCGCCGGGTGTACTTCTTTTTCAGCGGAACGATAAAGGAGAAACCTCCGAGCACGGCGCTTTTCCCCCGGAGCTTGTAGACGAAGATGCCGAATACTGTAGCTTCGGAAAGCCATGTGGCAAGTGCCGCGCCCACTGTTCCCCAACCGAAGCCGAAGATGAACAGAGGGTCGAGGAGGATATTCATAATCAGTCCCGTTCCGCTGATGTAGAACGGAATCTTGCTTCGTCCTGCCGCGTTGTAGATGCCCGTGAAGGCAGCGGAGAGAAAGACAAACGGCAGTCCCGTCGACACGATGCGCAGATAAGTCACGGCGGCGTCCGTGATATGCTGTTTCAGCTCGAAGATGTTCAGAATGGGGCGGGCGAAAAGGAAGAGCAGACCTCCCCAGCAGACGGAGATGAGCAGGGCAATCGTAATGTTGTGCGAAGCAAAGCTGCGTGCATCCTCTTCGCTGCGTGCACCGATGGACTGGCCTACGCTGACTTCGGCGCCCACTTTATTGAGCAAGGCGATGGAGCCGGACATCCACGTCAGTATGCCTACCGCACCTACTGCAGCCACGGACTCACTGCCCAGACGCCCTACCCATGCCATGTCCGTCAGGCTGTAGGCCATCTGGATGAACGAGGTGGCCATGATGGGCATTGCCAGCGTGAAAAGCTGGCGGTTGATGGGGCCTTGTGTCAGATTCTTTGTTCCTTGCACGTTGACGGGTTTTTAGGTAAACAATGTGTTGTTCATCCCCTTTTCCGCTTTCTGCGGAGACGGTGGCGGCGTTTCTGCTTGTACTTTCGTATCTTGGCATATACCAGCCAGATGAAGAGCAGACCGAAAACGGCGAAGATGAGCAGCACAATGCCTGTGTTGAGATTGTCACCTTTCACGCGGCTCCACATCTCGAGCACCAGTTCCGTGCGGTCGCCGAAGTCGCGTATCATGGCGCAGCGTTCCACTACTCGGCGGTCAGGATATTGTACCGGGTCTATCTGCAGGCTGTCGGCTCCGGGCAGGGGGCCGAAGAAGTAGCTGAGGTCGGAGTGCACGTCGAGCGTGGTATCGGTCTTGGCCTCCATGATTTCCGGTGTGGCTACGGCGCTGACGTAGCCGATGGCATCCATGTTGCGCAGTGCCACGGAAGGCTGGCAGAGGTAGTTGATGAAATAGCTTGCCGCCTTCACGTTGCGGGCGTAGCGGGGGATTACCCAGCCGTCGTACCAGATGTTGCTGCCTTCGCAGGGGACGGTGTAGTCCAGTTCCACACCCACGGCATCGGCCTCCTCGATGGCCCAGACGGCGTCGCCGCTCCAGGTGAAGTTAATCCACGCCTTGTTCTTGGTCATCATTTCCTTGCCGAAGTCGGCTTCCCAGCCGGCGATGTTGGGTTTCATCTCCTTGAGGCGTTGCTCGGCCAGGGCGATGGCCTGCGGGGAGTTGTCGTTCATCAGTTGCTCTACGGTGACGGTGCTGTCGGCCAGCTCCCGGGCGTGGGCGTAGATGATGGCGGTACCGTAGGCATCGCGGTAGCTGTCCTTCATCAGTATTTTGCCGCGGTTTTTGGAGTCCCAGAGGATGTCCCATGTGCCGGCCTCTTCGGCGGTAATAAACTTTTTGTTGAAGAGGATACCAGCGGTGCCCCACATGTAGGGCACGGCATAGTCCTCGGTCTGGCGTTCCGGTTGCGAGGTCTTGTTCAGCTCGTGGCGAATGTAGGGCGACACGTTGGGGATGTAGTCCGGCGTGTGGCCGAAGTTGCGATCGATGGGTAGCAGGAGGTCTTTGCGAAGCATGCGTTCGATGATGTACTCCGAGGGGCATACGACGTCGAAGTCCTCGTGCCCGCGCTCAATTTTGGTGAGCATGATTTCGTTGATATCGAACACCTGGTAGATGATACGGAGGTCTTCGCCCGTCTGCTGCTTGTACCAGTCGGGAAATTCGGCAAGCACATCTTCATCGATGTAGTCCGCCCAGTTGTATATCTTCAGTACACGGCTGCGCTCTTCTGTGGAGTTTCCACAAGAAGAGAGGGATGCGATACAGCACAGTAGAATCAGTATGTTTATTATCCTTTTCATCATCTTGTTCTTGACAATTGATAACTTATAACTCATCACTCACATCAATCGTTTTTCGTCCGTTCGGCCCGCTTGTTGATTACAATCAGCAGCACCAGCACCGTCACGAAGATGATGGTGGAGAGTGGCCGCAGTTCCGGTGTCAGTCCACCCTTGCGCGCATCGGCGTAGATGTAGGTGGAGAGCGTTTCCAGCCCCTGGTTGCCGATGGTGAAGATGGTCACGGCAAAGTCGTCGATGGAGAGCGTGAAAGCAAGGATGAATCCGCTTATCATACCCGGAAATATCTCCGGAAGAATAACCTTGCGCAGTGCCTGGAACGGTGTGGCGCCCAGGTCGAGTGCTGCCTCGTAGACATTCTGGTTCATCTTCTTGAGCCGTGGCATTACGCTGAGCACCACGTAGGGTGTGCAGAAGGTGATGTGTGCCAGTACCACTGTGGTGAATCCTTGCGATATGCCGAAGCTGACGAACAGCAGGAACAGCGACACACCGGTGATAATGTCTGCATTCATCATCGGGATGGCATTGGCGAAGTTCATTACCTGCCGTGTGCGCGAGCGCAGATTGAAGATGCCGATAGCTGCAATGCTGCCCAGCGCCGTGCTGGCGGTGGCAGCAAGCAGGGCAATGGCGAATGTGTTCCAGATAGCATTCATCAGCGAGTGGTGCATCCCGCCCGTAAACAAGGAGCTGTACAGCTTGGTGGAGAACCCCGTCCAGTTGCCCAGCACCTTTGCCTCGGTGAAGGAGAATATCATGATTATCAGGATAGGCGAGTAGAGTAACGCCAGCAGCAGCCACAAGTAGCCGCGGGTCAAGATTCGTGTCATCATATCACACCTCCGCTTTCATTCGATGCCCCGTCCTCCTCGTTGGTAAAGAGGATGGTGATGCCTATCAGCAGCAGCATGATGAGCGAGAGGGCGGCACCGTAGTTCCACATTCCGTTGTAAATATTCTCTTGCACCGTGGTGCCGAACAGTTTGATGTTGTTCATCGTCAGCAACTCGGCAATGGCAAAGGTAGAAACCGTAGGCATAAACACCATCACTATGCCGCTCATCACTCCCGGCATGGAGAGCGGCAGAATCACCTTGCCGAATACGCGGGTAGGAGAGGCTCCCAAGTCCTGCGCAGCCTCAATCAGATTGTGGTCCATCTTCTGAAGGGTGTTGTAAATGGGGTATATCATGAACGGCAGGAAGTTGTAGACCATACCGAACACAAGGGCACCTTCGCCCAGCGGCAGGTTCAGGAAGTCGAACAGCGCTACTGTGGCAAGCGTACGTATCAAGATATTCACCCACATGGGGAGGATGAACAGCACCACCATGGTGCGTGAGGTGTTGAATTGTTTCTGGCTCAGGATATACGCCGCCGGATAGCCCAGCAGCAGGCAGACCAGCGTGGTGATGACGGCTATTCCGATGGAGTAGACAAACGTGTTCATCGCTTCGGGGTGCATCATGAACTTGCGGAAGTTGGCCAGCGTAAACGCTCCCCCTTCGTCCGTAAAGGCATAGAGCACGATGAGCAGCAGCGGTACTATGACAAATACAAGCAGAAACAGCGCGTAGGGTACCGTCCAGTTGCGCCGGCGCATGAAGAAATGGGATAACTTATTGAGCACTTCCTTCCTTATTAAGAGATTGAACAATCCGTATATTTTGAGGGGCGATGGTGATACCTACACGGTCGCCGTCGTCCCACACGTCGTTGGTGTCGACAAAGATATCTTCGTCCCAGTCCGTAAACACGGTCAGGTGGTAATGGTTTCCTTTGTAGAGGATGAATTTCACTTCACCCGTCAGACGGCCGTCCTCTTCGTTGTCCTCGAGGATGACGTACTGGAAGTCCACTTCCACTTGTACGCTACTGCCCGGTTCGATGCCTTGCACGGGCAGGCACTCGAAGTTGCAGCCTAGGAACTCTACATGTGTCTCGTCCACCAGCTTTCCTTCGAAGGTGTTGCAGGTGCGTTCCTTCTTCATCACATGGATGTCGAAGGGCTTCACCAGCAGACCGACTTCGCGTCCTGCCTCGAAGGCATGGTAGTCCTGCACCATCAGCTCGTAGCCTTCGCGCGTCTGCACCAGCATTTCGTAGTGCACACCCTTGAAGATGCAGCTGGTTACGGTCCCCGTCAGCTGTGCGGCGTCGGATACATCGAAGATGTAGATGTCTTCGGGGCGAATCACTACGTCTACCTGCATCTGCTCGCCAAATCCCGTGTCCACGCATTCAAATTCGTGTCCGCAGAAGGTGACGGCTTTATCCTTTATCATAACTCCGTTCAAGATGTTGCTTTCACCAATGAAGTCTGCTACGAAGGAGTTGATGGGTTCATTGTAGATGTCCGTCGGCACGCCTATTTGCTGGATGCGTCCTTCGCTCATCACGACGATGGTATCGCTCAAGGTCAGTGCCTCTTCCTGGTCGTGGGTCACATATACGAAGGTGATGCCCAGCTTCTGGTGCATCTCCTTTAGCTCCATCTGCATGTCCTTGCGCATTTTTAGGTCCAGGGCGGCAAGGGGTTCGTCCAGTAGCAGCACTTCGGGTTCGTTGACGATGGCTCGGGCAATGGCTACGCGCTGTTGCTGCCCGCCGGAGAGGGAGTCTACGTCGCGGTCCTCATAGTCCGTCATGCCCACCATGCGCAGGGCTTGCTTTACCTTCTTCTCGATGGTGGCACCGGGCAGCTTCTTCAGCTTCAACCCGAAAGCAATGTTGTTGAACACGTTGAGGTGGGGGAAGAGGGCGTACTTCTGGAACACGGTGTTCACCGGACGCTTGTGCGGCGGTGTCTGCGTGATGTCCTTTCCGGCAATGGTTATCACTCCTTCCGAGGCTGTCTGAAAGCCTGCAATGAGGCGCAACAGTGTTGTCTTTCCGCAGCCGGACGGTCCCAGTATTGTTACAAACTCGCCCTTACGGACAGACAAATTCACATCATTCAGCACGGCCTTATCTCCGAAAAATTTCGATACGTGCTCCACACCGATGATGCAATCGGACTTTTGCATAAGCGTCTTTTACTTTATCCAAACGAATTAAACAAATCTCAGAAGAAAGCTGAAATAAAATCAAAACAGTTTCTCAAGCTTTCAAAAAAGCGGGTGCAAAGTTACATAATTTATCGGGATTTTTCGCCTTACTCTAAAATTCATTATTCCTATGAAGTTAAAATAATAAGTAATACCTTTGTTGGCAGTATTGATATTAAAACTTAATAACATGATGGAAAAGAAGATTGTACTCATCACCGGAGCCTCCTCGGGAATAGGGGAAGGCTGCGCGCGTAAATTTGCCATGAACGGTTACCGGCTTATACTCAATGGCCGTAATGTGGAGAAACTGAATGCTGTAAAGAAAGAATTGTTGGAGAAATATGGAGCCGATGTGTATCTGCTTCCTTTCGATGTCCGCGACCGGCAGGCTGCCCGTGCCGCCCTCGAATCCCTTCCGGAGGAATGGAAGGCGATAGACATACTGGTGAACAATGCCGGACTCGTCATTGGGGTGGACAAGGAACATGAAGGCAATCTGGATGAATGGGACATTGTCATCGATACTAACGTGAAAGCCTTGCTTGCCATGACCCGCCTCGTGGTTCCCGGTATGGTGGAGCGTGGCCGTGGTCATGTTATCAATATGGGGTCCATTGCCGGAGATTACGCTTATCCGGGAGGCAGTGTGTACTGTGCTTGCAAGGCTGCCGTCAAGGCCCTTTCCGACGGACTCCGCATCGACCTGGTGGATACCCCGGTACGCGTAACGAATATCAAGCCGGGGTTGGTGGAAACCAATTTCTCCGTCGTCCGTTTCCGTGGTAACCGGGAGGCGGCCGATAATGTATATAAAGGTATACGCCCGCTGACCGGCGACGATATAGCCGAAGTGGTCTATTTCGCCGCTGCCGTCCCCGAGCATATCCAGATTGCGGAAGTGCTGGTGATGCCTGCCAACCAAGCCACGGGGACAATTGTCAGCCGGAAATAGAATTTGTATAAGGATATGATAAAATGATACTATTTTATCTTCGGGGAAACGCCTACATTTGCGCACAGCTAAATGAATATAGAATCTAAACAAGAAAAGCATGAATTTCAAGAAACGAACAAATTTCCTCTTTGGAGTACTGCTGCTGACCGGCAGTTTGTTGGCTCAAAACGTATGTGTATCCACTCCGAAAACCTCTTTGGTGCTTTCGGCTCCTGAAGGCGGTACACTGAGACACTTGTATTATGGTAACAGACTTTCTGAAGCCGACTTGCAGAATATCTCTGCGGCAGAAGCGAACCATGCAGCCTATCCCGAATATGGATTGAATGCTCCCGTGGAGACGGCCCTCGCTGTGAAGCATGCCGACGGTAACATGACCCTCCAGCTCGAAGTATTGAACGTGACTACCGAAAAGGAAGGGAATGCCGTGACGACTGTCGTGGCACTGAAGGATAAGGTGTATCCCTTCTTCGTCAACGTCTGTTACCGTGCCTGGCAGGATGCCGACGTGATAGAATCCTGGACTGAAATCTCCCATCAGGAGAAGAAGTCGGTGGTGCTCAATCAGTTTGCTTCCGGCTATCTGCCCATCCGCCGTGGCGATGTATGGCTGTCCCATCTCTCCGGTTCCTGGGCCAATGAAGGGGTTTTGACGCAGGAACCTCTCACTCCGGGCATGAAGGTTATCAAGAATAAGGACGGTGTGCGCAATTCTCATACTGACCATGCCGAAGTGATGTTCTCCCTTGACGGCCGTCCGCAGGAGAACACGGGCAACGTGATTGGTGCAGCCCTCTGTTACAGCGGCAACTACAAACTCCGCATTGAGACACACGATGATGAATATCACCATTTCTTTGCCGGAATCAACGAAGAGAACTCTACTTATTCCTTGAAGAAGGACGAGCTTTTCCGCACTCCCGAACTTGCCCTGACTTATAGTAATGAAGGCTTGAGTGGCGGCAGCCGTAACTTCCATCGCTGGGCACGCCTGCACAAACTGGCGCACGGCACTACCCCCCGCAAGATTCTTTTGAATAGTTGGGAAGGCGTGTACTTTGACATCAACCAGCAAGGTATGGACCAAATGATGGCGGACATTGCCTCCATGGGTGGCGAGTTGTTCGTGATGGACGATGGCTGGTTTGGCGACAAGTATCCCCGTAAGAACGACAGCTCATCACTCGGCGACTGGGTGGTGGACAAGAACAAGCTTCCGAACGGTATTGAAGGCTTGCTGAGTGATGCCAAGAAACATGGCGTTAAGTTTGGCATCTGGATTGAGCCGGAGATGGCGAACACTACCAGCGAACTCTACGAGAAGCATCCCGACTGGGTACTTAAAGCTTCCGAACGTGACGTTGTGTTGGGACGCGGCGGCACGCAGGTAGTGCTTGACCTTGCCAATCCTGCCGTGCAGGACTTCGTTTTCGGTGTGGTAGACAACCTGATGACCTCTTATCCTGAAATAGATTACATCAAGTGGGACGCCAATATGTCTGTCCAGAACCACGGTTCGCAATATCTGACGAAGGATAATCAGAGCCACATGTACATCGAATTCCACCGCGGCTTCGAGAAAATCTGTCAGCGCATCCGTGCCAAATATCCCGACCTTACCATCCAGGCATGTGCCAGTGGCGGCGGTCGTGCCAACTACGGAGTGCTGCCTTACTTTGATGAATTCTGGGTGAGTGACAATACTGATGCCCTTCAGCGTGTCTATATGCAGTGGGGAACTTCCTATTTCTTCCCCGCCATCGCTATGGCATCGCATATCAGTGCTGCCCCCAATCATCAGACGTTCCGCACCATTCCTCTGAAATATCGGATAGACGTTGCCATGAGTGGTCGTTTGGGTATGGAAATCCAGCCCAAAAATATGACGGAAGAAGAAAAGGCTCTTTGCAAGAATGCCATTGCCGAGTACAAGACCATCCGTCCCGTAGTACAGTTGGGAGACATTTACCGCCTGCTCTCTCCTTATGACAAGCAAGGTGTGGCTTCTCTGATGTACGTGGCTCCGGAGAAGGACAAGGCAGTCTTCTATTGGTGGAAGACGGAACATTTCTGTAACCAGCACCTGCCGCGTGTGAAGATGGCAGGGCTCTGTGCCGACAAGCAATACCGGGTGCATGAACTGAACCGTATAGATAATGTTCCCTTGAACTATGAAGGAAAGACTTTCAGCGGTGCCTATCTGATGGCAAACGGGTTGGAGATTCCTTACACACATAAGGTGGACTACCACAAACAGACCGACTATTCAAGCCGTGTGCTTTATCTGGAAGAGGTGAAATGACGTGAATAAAGGTGAGGTTTAGCCGCGTAAAGGTGAACTTGAGCGGCGTAAAGGTGAGGTTGATGGGTACAGTTGGTACAGTGGTACAGCGTCTCTTCTATCTCACACACGCATGTATATAAATAATGTACGCGTTATGAAGTAATGTACATAAGCACATGTGTGTGAAGCAGAAGAGGCGCTGTACCCACTGTACCAATTGTACCACTGTTTGGATGTCCAACTTTTCTTTTCGTACCCTTTTGGGACTTTCAGGTAAGATGGAAACATAAAAAAAGTCCCACAATACATTGATATTGTAGGACTTTTTTCTTTTTGTCGCCTTCTGACTTTGTTTCTATGTGAACCGCTTGGGGCTCGAACCCAAGACCCCAACATTAAAAGTGTTGTGCTCTACCTGCTGAGCTAGCGATTCAATCCTTCATTGCTGTTAAGCGGATGCAAAGATAGATACTTTTTTGAAAATTGCAAAATAATATCATCTTTTTTCTTATCTTTGTCCCCATTAATCCTTGATATTAATCATTATCACTGAACATTAATCATTAAATACATGGCAACAGTAGACGATAAAAAGATTATCTTTTCTATGGTTGGGCTGAATAAAACCATTCAGCAGAACAACAAGCAGGTACTGAAGAACATTTACCTCTCGTTCTTCTACGGGGCAAAAATCGGTATCATCGGTCTGAACGGTTCGGGTAAATCGACCCTGCTGAAGATTATCGCCGGATTGGATAAGTCCTATCAGGGCGAAGTGGTGTTCTCGCCGGGATATTCTGTGGGATATCTGGCTCAGGAACCGTACCTCGACCCCACCAAGACCGTGAAGGAAATTGTAATGGAAGGCGTGCAGCCCATTGTGGACGCGCTGGCAGAATACGAGGAAATCAACCAGAAGTTCGGCTTGCCCGAATATTATGAGGACCAGGACAAGATGGACAAGCTCTTCTCCCGTCAGGCCGAATTGCAGGACATCATCGACGCGACCGATGCCTGGAACCTCGACAGCAAGCTGGAGCGTGCCATGGATGCCCTCCGTTGTCCGCCCGAAGACCAGTCCGTAGAACATCTTTCCGGTGGTGAGCGCCGCCGTGTGGCCCTTTGCCGCCTATTGTTGCAGAAGCCCGATGTGCTTCTCCTCGACGAGCCCACTAACCACCTTGATGCCGAATCTATCGACTGGCTGGAACAACACTTGCAGCAGTACGAGGGTACGGTGATTGCCGTGACGCACGACCGTTATTTCCTTGACCATGTGGCAGGCTGGATTCTTGAACTGGACCGTGGCGAGGGCATCCCCTGGAAGGGGAACTACTCCAGTTGGCTGGAACAGAAAACTAAGCGCATGGAGCAGGAAGAAAAGACAGCCAGCAAGCGCCGCAAGACACTGGAACGCGAGCTGGAATGGGTACGTATGGCTCCCAAAGCTCGTCAGGCAAAGGGGAAAGCCCGTCTGAACTCCTACGACAAATTACTGAACGAGGACGTGAAAGAGAAGGAAGAGAAGCTGGAAATCTTTATCCCGAACGGCCCCCGTCTGGGCAACAAGGTGATTGAAGCCAAGCAGGTGGCAAAGGCGTTCGGCGACAAACTGCTGTTCGACGACCTCAACTTCATGCTTCCACCCAACGGCATCGTGGGTATCATCGGCCCCAACGGTGCCGGTAAGACCACGCTTTTCCGCCTTATCATGGGACTGGAAAAGGCAGACAAGGGCGAGTTCGAGGTAGGGGAAACCGTAAAGGTGGCCTACGTGGACCAGCAGCATAAGGACATCGACCCTAACAAGAGTGTATATCAAGTCATTTCCGGTGGAAACGACCTGATTCGCATGGGTGGACGCGACATCAATGCGCGCGCCTATCTGTCCCGTTTCAACTTCTCCGGTGCCGACCAGGAAAAGCTCTGCGGAGTGCTTTCCGGTGGTGAACGCAACCGCCTGCACCTGGCGCTCTGCCTGAAGGAAGAGGGTAATGTGCTTCTGCTGGACGAGCCTACCAACGACATCGACGTGAACACGCTTCGCGCCCTCGAAGAAGGTTTGGAGGACTTTGCCGGATGTGCCGTGGTTATCAGCCACGACCGTTGGTTCCTCGACCGTATCTGTACGCACATCCTCGCTTTCGAAGGAGATTCCAATGTGTTCTTCTTTGAAGGTTCTTATTCAGAATATGAGGAAAATAAACAGAAGCGCCTTGGGAAAGAAGAACCCACCCGTGTACGTTATAGAAAGTTGATGAATGACTGATTTGAGTATTTCAAAGAACAAATAGGAGAGAGGGAGGTCAGCCATAAGGCAAACCTCCCTCTCTCTTCTTATTATCTACTCGTCACTCAGGGAGTGTGTAATATACCATTATTCATGTTCAGATTCACGAATATTCATTCGTAGCACATGATACTACCAGGCCCAATCGGTGAGATTATAGCTACTCTCCACTTCATCCTCAATATAATCGGGAAGATTGCAGAAGAAGTCTATGCCAGTCTTGCTTTCAAGTTCATCAATGCTGATGGCATTTGCTTTGGTGTCATCCCTATTCAGCGGATGTTCAAAAGTATAGCCGTAGTCATCACGATGTTCCACCCAAAAACCTATGGTCTGATAGGATGTAGCTATGTCAACGGGCTGATTGGCACGATGAGCCAATACGGCAATGAAGTAATATTGTGGAACAGGCAATCCTTTTGATGTGAAACCCTTTGAGTCAGTAGCGGGCATCACTCCATCTCCTCCTGCCTTGGTTCCCTTATAATCTATCAATAGCTTGTCGAGCGTTCCACCTTTTGCCACATAGATTTTATCGTACACACTTCCAAAGGCATTGTCCTTGCGCACCCATGAATTGAGTAACTGCTCGAAGGTAACCCAGTAACCGCCATTGAATGAGTTGAGTTGTGGACTCATGTTGCTGAAGTAGAAAGTCTGCTTATTGGCTTCTGTAGAAAAAGAACGGTCATCGGAAGCACAGAGGTGTCCTCGGTCGAATCCGTCATTGGTATGCCAGCTATTGTCAACCCTCATACTCTCCGGCAGCAATGGGTCTACTGCCCAGGCGTCATCACTTCTGGTTACATTTTTCACCCCCGTAATGGCATCGTAGCTATAGGCCACCCAGCGAGAATGTTTCATGTGGTCGTTCCATTCCATTGCATAGTTAAGCACCTTGTTGCCACCGGCCGTAACTTCATGCTCCACGTAGGTATTGCCCTCCATCAGATGTGGCATTTCGTATTCTGTCACGTAATTTTGTCCTTGGGCGGATACATTCGCATTTTTGTTTTCTATCACAATTTTTTGGGCTGCATTATGCTCCACTCCTACATTTATCCCATCAACGTATGCGATGCGAAGTTTGAACATGGCAACTTGTGAAGGAAGCTGATAGCGTACCCAATAAGAAGTTCTTGCTTTGGCCACAGCCTTGTCACTCCATTGCTTTACGGTGGAGTAATCGGGAAGTGACGATAGATTATCAGTATCAAATTCTTCTGAAAAGGTGAATCCGTCACCGGAAATAGTCTTATTGGCTGCAATACTGATTTGCGAACGGATTGATTCATCCAATGTCAAGCCTTTGCTACCATCAATAGCATATAGTACTTCACGCTTGGAACCTTGTTCAGTGAATTGAATGTCATTGATAGTGGGATGTTCATTCATTTCTGAAGAATCATCTGAGCTACATCCACAGAACAATGGCAGCAACAGGCAAATCGCTAAAATCAAATTGTAATATCTTTTATTCATATCATATATAAAATTGAAAAAGAAATCCGCAATGTCATCTACATATACTGTGATGGCAGTGCGGATTTTACTTTATTATAAAAAATTCTTTATTCAGTCACTTTAGAAATGAAGAATGCGCTTCCCACTTGATCGGAATCTTTGTAGCTGGTACGAACACCGCATATAGTAATCTTATCACCTTCAACAATACCCAGTGATTCGAACTGTTTGCTTGCGCCTTTCCAGCCTGTAAGAAGACCATAAACATATACCTTGCCGCTTTCATCTGTAATATCAAAATTACCATAAAGGGTACTTGCGATATTTGATACAGTACCGGTCAACTGGTAATATTGTGAAGGGCTTTCCTCTGCTGCAAGGAAATCAGCAACAGTAACTGTTTTTACACTCTTCACGTCCTCTGCAACGGCATTGGTCATCTGCGGAGTACCTTTGTATTCGGCACGTGGACCAACGAGAGTTACAATATCACCTTCCTTGATATTAGAATCAGCAAAATCTTTGATGCCATAGATATATACATCACCCGAGAAATCCTTGATGTAGATATTGCCATATTGGGTATTAGCAATCTTGGTCACTACACCACTAATGCGGTATTGTGTAGCACCAACCTCGGCGGCAATGAATTCAGCAACAGTAGCTTCAACGATGGCGCCCTGCTGTGAGAGTTCAGTCTTGCTTGTGTAATCTTTTTTACCGTCAGTAGTGCGGAATGTAATGCTGGTTGAACGGTCACCACCTTCGTTTCGGGCAGCCTGGAACTTCACGCAAGCATCTGTTCCTTTCTGGTCGATAGAGACAATAGACAACCATTCTTTGGCATCCTCAGGAATTTCTACAGAAACGCCGTTGCCTTTGGTTATGATGTATGCCTCAAAGATACCACCCTCAACCGGAAGTACATCATTGTAGACAGAGTCGACCTTGATGAGCGATTTGTTAATCTTGAGCACAGTAACATCAACAAGCTCAACTGTAGTACCGTAGGTGGTTTTGGGACCTTGTATTGTTACCTCATCGCCTTCTTCCAGACCCAGGCTGGCAAAATTCTTCGTATTGCCTTTGGCGTCCAAAGTTCCATAGACGTAAACCTTACCGGTGGCATCCACAATGTCCCAGTTGCCGTAAACGGTGTTGGAAATATTTGAAACAACACCGGTCACTTTATAAGTCTTCTTGTCGGGACCGGCTATTACCTCGGCACAAGTAGCTTCCGAAATGACTGGCAAGCCTTGCATGATAGTCAAGTTCTGAGTTTCATTGGCACTGCTCAGCTTCAGTTCCACTGAACGGCCATCCACAGCTTCATCAGCAGAAAATGTGATTTTGCTTTCGCCTTGAGGACCTTGAGTTGTAGAGATGGTAAGCCAATCGGCCTTGTCGTTACCTGTGATAATCCATTCGGACTTCGATTCAATTGTAATGTCAGTGCTACCTCCTTCAACCGGCAGCGCAACGTACGACTGTGAAACCTTCAATCCTGACAAGCCTATTGCTGCATCATCTTCAGCACAGCTTGAGAAAAGGGAAATCACAGCAGCAAGTACTATAAATAGATATTTTTTCATATTCTTCGATTATATTTAAATTGATAATCAGTTAAAGCAATACTTAATACCGATAGAAGCATACCAGCACTGACCAATAGCATGGTTGAGAGTCCAAGTCTTGGTGTTGCCATTTATAGACTCCGGAGTTGAGAATGTAGCAAAACCTTCAGCGTCTACACCTTCATACTTCAAGATACGGGCTTCGTTACCGATAGCAGGATTCAAATGCTTACTTACTCCCCAGCTTGAATTGAAGAAATTAAGCACGTTCTTCATGTCAAAGCTCAGCTGCAATTTGTGCTTGGCACCACATACATTCAAGTTGAAATCGTGCTTATAAGAGAAATCTACACGGTGTACCCAAGGAGAATAAAGACTGTTGGGCTCAGCATATTTACCCTGATTATTCTTAAGGTATGAGTCGTTGTGTACATAATCCATGAAGCGTGTCTTGTCATCCTCGCTAACGAAACGGAATGAACCGTCGGCAACTTGCTTGTCTGTAGGGATATAAATGGCATCGTAGTTGTAACCGTCACCGTTTATGTCGTTGGCAAGCATGTAAGAGTAATTGTAACCGCCACGCCAAGTCTCGTAAATCAAACTAAAGTGGTTGCCGCTCTTGTCGTTGATAGTGGCACTTGCAATGAAACGGTCGGGAGTAACGTTAAGGCCATTGTGCAAACGGAAGTTGTTGACACCTTCGTATGTAGAAAGGTAGTTGAGTACTGAAGAAGCATTGGAACCCGGAAGTGAAGTCACCTCCTTAGATACTGTATGCGTATAAGCAGCCATCAAATTGATCCATTTGGCAGGCGCTGCGTTCACGGTAACGCTGGTCGACCATCCGTAACCGCGGCTTGTATTCTCAAGCATGTAAGCACTGGGCAGACTCTTGCCGGCCTCGTCCGTATAAGTAGCGTCAGACGGGAATACAGGACGGTTATCAGCACCATTGAAGCGTGTAAAGCCGTTTATATCTTTCTGGCTCCAGTCTTTCAACATGGCGGCATTAAGTGTCTTGTTATAGATTCCTTCTACCGTCACGTTCAATGGGAATGATACGGGTACTGTATAATCCACGGCAATTGAAGACTTCCAGACCTGTGGCATTTTAAAGTCGGGATCGACGCCGCAAATACTTGAAGGAACTGTACCGTCTTCCGGTTTGATTGTCTGAGGATAACCCAAATCATAAAGCTTTTGTTTCAGAGCTTCTGTAGAAAGGATTCCACCTTTGAATTCATCCATAGTGAAACCTTTGTCTTTTGCATTCTTGGCATTGACTTGCGCCTGATATTGAATCATACCGCCATTGGTAGGCATATTGGTAAAGAATACCAAAGGCAGACGTCCGGAGAACAAACCGCTACCACCACGCAGCTTCAAAGTATTGTTGCCAAGTATATCCCAACTGAAACCTATACGAGGAGATACTGTCAATGAGTTTCCGGGCCATTTGCCGGTATCGATATGACGACCGTTGTAGTCAAGGTCAAGAATAGCATTGTTGGTCATCAAGTCACCATTATCAAAGAAGAGTCCGTCGAAGCGCAGACCGGCTGTAACCTTGAAATCGGAACGTACGTTCCATTCGTCTTGCAAGTAGAAGCCCAATTTATTGTACTGAACACGTGATGCAGGTTCGTTTTCACCGTTATAGCCATAAGTCAAACATACAATTTCCGGAGCAGCTCCTTGAACAAAGTCATCCAGGCTGGTATAGCGATAATATCCTGTACCGTTACGGAGATACTGGTTGTCGGCCATTTGATGCTCATAGTTCAAGCCAACCATGATTTTATGATTGCCGGTATAGTAAGTTACGTCATCTTTTATATTCCACACTGTGTTGTGGACTGCGTTATTGTAAGTGAAAAGTTCTTCACCAAAAGAGATGTAGTTTTGATTGTCTTTCAAAATATCGACAAATGGGAAAATACTGGAATTAGTACCACGTACGTCATCCAACTTGGAGAATGTTGCCAAAAACTGGTTGGACAAGGTAGCAGAGAAGCGGCTGTTAAGGTCGAAAGACAATGAATGTACCAAGTTATCCAAGGAATACATGGAGTTGGCATACGACATGGCATACTGTGAAGTACGACTACCCGACATACGAGTACCACCGTCCATAGAGGAAGCGTTAGGGGCATTCCATACGGTATTCTTGGTATAGTTATAACGCAAGGCCAAGCGATGGTTGTTGTTGATGTTCCAGTCTATACGTGCCAATAATTTAGTGTTCTTATTGTCAGACGGGAAGCTGCTGAATGAACCGGTGTCATAGCCATATCTTTCTTTCGCTATATCGGACACATTCTGAAGATCGGCAACGGTTGCACGTGAGATGTATGCGTCTGCATTGGCCACACCGTCTTCGGAAGCACGCCAGCGATTGGCAATTGCAGGAGTATTCTGCAGCTCGCCGTTTGCAAAGAAGAAGAGCTTATTCTTGATTATCGGACCGCCAATAGTAAAACCATATGTAGTTGACTGGTCTTTCTCGCGAGCACCTAAGATTGTTTCACGATCAATGGCATCACCGCGCATGTTTTCATTCTGGTGATAAATATAAGCTGTACCTTTGTAAGTATTGGTACCTGATTTGGTAATGGCATTGATACCGCCACCGATGAAGTTGGTCTGGCGTACATCAAACGGAGATATGACAATCTGAATTTCGTCAATCGCCTCTATAGAGACCGGATTACCGCCACCAGGCAGGTTGGAACTCAAACCGAAGTTGTTGTTGAAGTTGGCACCGTCGATTGTGAAGTTGGCTGTACGACCGTCAGATCCGGCAAACGACATCCCATTACCACCGTAAGCAGACAAACGAGAATAGTCGGTAATGCTACGGCTTACAGAAGGCATGCTGGCAATCTGTGTATTGGAAATGTTGGTTGTTGCTCCGGTCTTTTCGGAAGCAAATTTAGTCTTTTGAGCTGTAACAACCACTTCCTCAAGAAGCTCTGATGATTCTTTCATCTGTACATTCAAATTGTAGACTTCACCTAATTGAAGAGTCACATCCTTGTACATCATTGTTTGGTAGCCGATGTAAGAGACTTCCACACTGTAAGGCCCGCCTGCCCGCATACCTTGAATGGTATAACGACCATCAATGTTTGTAATTGCGCCATATCGTGTCCCGGAAGGCTCGTGTATAGCCTGAACTGTTGCACCGATAATGGCTTCCTTGTCTGGGTCTGTTACCTTTCCACTTAATGAGGAGGTAGTCACCTGAGCCTTAGCTGTCATTGCGACTATCACCATAATTGTGGAAAGAATGAATCGCATTCTTTTTGCCATGAGATTTTAATTAATATGATTAAACTATTAAAAAACGTTGCAAATTTAAACAATAACTTTCAGATTACCGTTACATATCAATTACAATTTTTATTATATCTTTGGTATAAAAATGTATTTGTCAAAAGAAAACGGTGATTTTGTCAAGGACGTGCTCAATCTACCTGAGGAAACAGGTTGATTGAGCACGTCCTTGACAACCTCAATATCTTTACTTCCCCAAAATTAAAGTGGGAGAAAACGACTTTAATTTTCTCCTATTCGATTGACGGGCATGTCATGATTTTAGGTAGCTTTCTTAAAAGCTGTTTTTGTTTTGATGGAAACTGACTTCTTATCCGTATCTTTGCATATTGATTAAAAAAAAATATTCATGGAACTTTCGGATATACTTCATAATTTGAAGATACAGGAACTCACTCCGATGCAGGAGGCTGCTACGGAAGCTTATCAATCAGCCAAAGATTTAGTGCTTCTTTCGCCCACCGGTTCGGGTAAGACACTGGCTTTTCTCCTTCCGCTGGTACAGACCTTGAAAGCGGATATACAAGGTGTGCAGGCTCTTGTACTAGTACCTTCACGCGAATTGGCTTTGCAGATAGAAACTGTGTTCAAGTCTATGGGAACTCCTTTCAAGGCTATGAGCTGCTATGGCGGACGCCCTGCTATGGAAGAACACCGGACAATGAAAGGCATTCATCCCGCCGTCATTATCGGTACTCCGGGACGTATGAGCGACCATTTGAGGAAAGAGAATTTCAATGCCGCCACTGTCGTCACTCTGGTGATAGATGAATTCGACAAGTGTCTTGAGTTCGGCTTCCATGACGAGATGGCGGAGGTTATCGGGCAGCTTCCTTCACTGAAAAAGCGTGTGCTTCTTTCGGCCACCGATGCAGAGGAAATACCGCAATTTGCCGGAGTAGGAGGTGATTCCCCGTCTTCCGGCTCCCGGCTCATGAAGCTTGATTTTCTTACTCCGGAAGCTCTTGCTCCGCGTCTGCGGCTGCACAAGGTTGTTTCTCCGGAGAAGGACAAACTGGAAACCCTCTATAACCTGCTTTGTACCCTCGGTTGTCATTCCACCTTGGTATTCTGCAATTATCGTGAAAGCGTGGAGCGTGTTGCCGGGTACCTGAAAGCCAGGAAGTTCCCTTGCGACATGTTTCATGGAGGTATGGAGCAGCCCGACCGCGAACGTGCGCTTTACAAGTTCCGCAACGGCAGTTGCGCTGTACTGATATCCACAGACCTTGCCGCCCGTGGACTGGATATTCCGGGTATTGAGAATGTGGTGCATTACCATCCTCCCGTAAACGAGGAAGCCTATACGCACCGTAATGGACGTACTGCCCGTTGGGAGGCATCGGGAAATGCATATCTTGTCCTGCATGCCGAGGAGCGGGTACCCGAGTACATTTCTGAAGACATCGAAACGTACGAGTTTCCGGAGACGCTTCCCAAACCGGCCAAGCCCCGATGGGCTACCTTATATATAGGTAAAGGGAAAAAGGATAAGTTGAACAAGATAGATATTGTCGGCTTCTTGTATAAAAAAGGAGGAATGGCGCGTGAAGATGTCGGGCAGGTGGATGTAAAGGAACACTATGCCTTTGTAGCCGTGCGCCGCAGTAAAATGAAACAATTGTTGACGCTGGTACGCGGTGAAAAAATCAAGGGAATGAAAACTGTTATCGAGGAAGCAAAGTGATTTATCTTATAAATATTCATTTTATTTGCGCTTATTCTTTTGAATATGAAGTAATGAAACCGCCTTGCTTTTAGTTTCTCTAAAAGTATTATCCTTGATAAGTAAAGATAACAAAATGGTGCATATATCTTGTATAAACCATTAAAAAGTAAGCTAAATGCGGCTTAAAAATAGAATTTCATCAGGAAAGGTTTGTTTTGAAGAAATATTTCCGTAATTTCGCAAAGTCGAAAGACATTAATGAACGAAATTGTATAACCAAAACAAACTTCAAATGAAAAAGCATAATTTCAATGCAGGACCTTCTATCCTTCCTCGTGAGGTGATTGAGAATACGGCACAGGCTATTCTTGATTTCAATGGCTCAGGCCTCTCACTGATGGAAATCAGCCACCGTGCCAAAGACTTCCAACCCGTTGTGGACGAAGCTGTGGCATTATTCAAAGAATTGCTCAATATCCCCGAAGGATATTCGGTACTGTTCTTGGGCGGTGGTGCCAGTTTGGAATTCTGCATGGTACCCTTCAACTTCCTTGAAAAGAAAGCTGCTTACCTGAATACGGGTGTATGGGCCAAAAAAGCCATGAAAGAAGCTAAGGCATTCGGTGAAGTAGTTGAAGTCGCTTCTTCCGCTGAATCTACTTATACTTATATTCCGAAGGACTATACAGTGCCTGCTGATGCAGACTATTTCCACATCACTACCAACAATACAATCTACGGTACGGAACTGAAAGAGGATTTGGACGTAAACGTTCCGATGGTGGCCGATATGTCTTCTGATATTTTCTCCCGTCCTATCGACGTGTCCAAATATATCTGTATCTATGGTGGTGCGCAGAAAAATCTGGCTCCTTCCGGTGTTACATTCGTCATCGTGAAGAATGACGCGCTGGGTAAGGTATCTCGCTATATTCCGACCATGTTGAACTATCAGACGCATGTGGATAGCGGTTCCATGTTCAATACTCCTCCCGTTGTCCCTATCTATGCAGCCCTGCAGACATTGCGTTGGATTAAGGCAGAGGGCGGCGTGAAGGAAATGGAACGCCGTGCCATCGAAAAGGCCGATATGCTGTATGCTGAAATTGACCGTAACAAAATGTTTGTGGGTACGGCTGCCAAAGAAGACCGTTCGCGCATGAACATCTGCTTTGTGATGGCTCCCGAATACAAGGAATTGGAAGCTGACTTCTTGAAGTTCGCTACCGAAAGAGGTATGGTAGGTATCAAGGGACACCGTTCTGTAGGTGGATTCCGTGCATCCTGCTACAATGCCATGCCGAAGGAAAGTGTGCAGGCTCTGATTGACTGCATGCAGGAATTTGAGAAACTTCATTAATAATATTGTTTTTCACCACAGATTACGCAGATTTGCACAGATTGTTTTTATGATTAAACTCTGTGATAATCTGTGTCATCTGTGGTGAGTCTTTTTAATATCATGAAATTATGAAAGTATTAGTTGCAACAGACAAACCGTTTGCCAAAGTGGCAGTAGACGGTATCCGTAAAGAAATAGAAGCAGCAGGTTACGAACTCGTGCTGCTGGAAAAATATGGTGAAAAAGCCAAGCTGCTGGAGGCTGTGAAAGATGCCAACGCTATCATTATCCGCAGTGACATCATTGATGCTGAAGTGCTGGATGCCGCCAAGGAACTGAAGATTGTGGTGCGTGCCGGTGCTGGTTATGACAATGTGGACTTGGAAGCAGCTACTGCCCACAATGTATGTGTAATGAATACTCCGGGGCAGAACTCCAATGCTGTGGCCGAGTTGGCTTTCGGCTTGATGGTGATGGCTGTCCGTAATATGTATAACGGTACTTCCGGTACGGAACTGATGGGTAAGAAGCTGGGTATCCATGCTTATGGTAACGTAGGCCGCAACGTAGCCCGTATTGCCAAAGGCTTCGGTATGGAGATTTATGCGTTCGACGCTTTCTGCCCGAAAGAAGTAATCGAGAAGGATGGAGTGAAGGCTGTGGGTTCTGCTGAAGAGCTTTACTCTACTTGCGACGTCGTTTCCCTGCATATTCCTGCAACTGCCGAAACGAAGAATTCCATCAATTATGCATTGGTGAACAAGATGCCGAAAGGCGGACTGCTGGTGAACACAGCCCGTAAGGAAGTCATCAATGAAGCCGAGTTGATTCAGCTGATGGAAGAGCGTACCGACTTGAAATACATGACCGACATTATGCCTGCTGCCAATGAAACATTTGCAGCCAAGTTTGCCGGACGTTATTTCTCTACACCGAAAAAGATGGGGGCCCAGACTGCCGAAGCCAATATCAACGCAGGTATTGCCGCTGCCAAGCAGATTGTAGGCTTCCTGAAAGACGGTTGCGAGAAGTTCCGCGTAAACAAGTAATATTTTTAGTAGGCGCGGATTACGCGGATTTCACGGAGTTTTTATTTTCCGTACAGTTCCGTGTAATCTGCGCCTAAGTATTCCATTAAAACATCTAATTACCATGGCAATCATTAAACCTTTCAAAGGAGTCCGTCCTCCCCAAGACTTAGTAGAACAAGTAGCTTCCCGCCCGTATGATGTACTCAATTCAGAGGAAGCCCGCATAGAAGCGGAAGGTAATGAAAAATCCCTATATCATATTATCAAGCCGGAAATAGATTTTCCCGTCGGTACGGATGAGCATGACGAACGTGTTTATCAGAAAGCTGCAGAGAACTTTCGTATGTTCCAAGAGAAAGGCTGGCTGGTGCAGGATGATAAAGAAAACTATTACGTCTATGCCCAGACCATGAACGGCAAGACACAGTACGGTCTTGTTGTCGGTGCCTATGTTCCCGATTATATGAACGGCGTTATCAAGAAGCACGAGTTGACTCGTCGTGATAAAGAGGAGGACCGTATGAAGCATGTCCGCGTGAACAATGCCAACATTGAGCCCGTATTCTTTGCCTATCCCGATAACGCTGCACTGGATGCCGTCATTTCCCGTTATACAGCGGGGAAACCGGTATACGACTTTATCGCTCCGGGTGATGGTTTCGGTCATACCTTCTGGATTATAGACAAGCAGGAGGACATTGATGCCATTACCCAAGAGTTTGCCCAAATGCCCGCCCTCTACATTGCCGATGGGCATCATCGCAGCGCCGCTGCCGCTTTGGTGGGTGCGGAGAAAGCCAAGCAAAACCCCAATCACCGTGGTGACGAAGAGTACAACTACTTCATGGCTGTGTGCTTCCCTGCCAACCAGTTGACTATTATTGACTATAACCGGGTGGTGAAGGACTTGAACGGCATGACTCCCGAAGAGTTTCTGGCTGCTGTGGGCAAGAATTTCATCGTGGAGGAGAAAGGTGAGGACATCTATAAGCCGTCCGAACTGCATAACTTCTCCCTCTATCTGGACGGAAAGTGGTACAGCCTTACTGCCAAACCGGGTACTTATAATGATAACGACCCCATTGGAGTACTGGATGTAACCATCTCCTCCAATCTGATACTGGATGAAGTGCTCGGCATCAAAGACCTCCGTTCCGACAAGCGTATTGACTTTGTAGGCGGCATCCGTGGTCTGGGAGAGTTGAAGAAGCGGGTGGACAGTGGTGAGATGAAAGTGGCATTGGCCCTCTATCCCGTTTCCATGAAGCAGCTGATGGACATCGCCGATACGGGCAACATCATGCCTCCCAAGACAACTTGGTTTGAGCCGAAGTTGCGTTCGGGACTGGTGATTCATAAACTGGACTAAATGAATTGATATAAACTGAAACGGGGATGTCTTCCACTAAAAGACATCCCCGTTTTTCGTTCAGAACTCTGGAAGCTTAGGAGTGTGATGTTTGAAATACAGTTTTCTCATCCACCGGTCAAACAGGATGAAAAGCGGAATGGTCAGAATCAGTAGGAGATAAAAGCAAGGAATCTGGATACTTTCTGACTGTGGGAGGGTGGTGGGCGTAAAGGCTTCCCGGATGCTGTCTCCGAAGTACAGAACCAATCCTGTCCCACTGACACCTATCAAGAAGATAGCAGCGGCAATAGTTGCAAGCAGAATTCTTCTTTCTGATTTCTCGTGCAGACGTATGGCTTCTTCTACCTTCTGCATGGTGCGGTAGGTAAAATTGGACGGCAGGCGGAAAGTAGTCTGTTCTCTTACCGCCTTTTTCAATCCTCTATCTTTTAGTTCTTCGTTCATACTTTTTCTTGTTTCATCAACACATAAATCTTTTTACGTATACGGTGTAGCTTCACTTTTGCGTTGCTTTCCGTCAGTCCCAGGATGAGAGCGACCTCATTCAATGTTTTTTCTTCATAATAGAACAGGCTTATCAGTGCCTGTTCCTCGGAATCGAGTTGCTCCATGGCTCTGTTCAATTTGGCAATTTGCTCTTCCCCTTCATCATTTAAGGCTTCATCTACTTGTGTATCGGATATGTTGGCAAGCAGTGTATCATCCATGACAAAGGTATCAAATGTCTTTTTCCGTGCGCTCGAGATGGCTGTATTATATGCAATCGAATAAATCCACGTCGAAAAAGAACTGGTGCCCTTGAAAGACGAGAGATGCTGGAAGGCTTTCAGAAAGACATCCTGGGTCAGTTCTTCGGCATCTTCCTGGTTGGAGACGATGCGAGCCACCAGGATGAATACCTGCTGGCCGTATGTGTTGAGAAAATGCTCGTAAAGAGCAGTCTCTCCCCTCAAGATGCGCTGGATGATATGTCTCTCGTCGTCTTTCATTTTGTCTGTTAGACGCAAGTTTGTTTGGTTGGTTACAGATTTTCGGAAGAAAAAAATATTTTTCCGGAAAAGTGTAACCTCATGTAAACTGCCGCGTCTAAAGGGTATAAAGAAACGAAATTACTAATTTAAATTGAAATGAATATGATGGATTTTATTATGGTGCCTGCGGTGATGACAATCATTACTTTAGGAATTTACAAATTGTTTGAGCTGTTTGTTTGTAAGAAGGAAAGAATCATGCTGATTGAGAAGATGGACGAGCGGGGACTACTCCCTCAGATGGATACGCCTAAATTACGTGGAAGTAGCTTTTCGTTCTCTGCCCTGAAAATAGGATGTCTGTTGGCTGGTATGGGACTTGGGTTATTGCTGGGTTATCTTATCTGCTATGCGACGATTCCCAATTACTTTACTGCGGACAGAGACTGGATGTATAGGGAGACTGTTTCCCTTATTTATGGGGCTTGTGTGCTGGGTGTTGGTGGAATCGGACTGATAGTGGCTTTTATTACAGAACTAAAACTGAACAAGAAGTAAGGTTATTATGTAGAAAATGCCGACCTTTGCTGAAAAATTAAGAGTATGCAATGAAGGTATTGATTCTTAACGGTAGTCCTCGTCGTCATGGCAACATGTCGAAAATGTTGGAGCTGATGAAGCAGGAACTTGAAGGCTGCGGAGTTGGAACAGTTTATATAGACGTTCCACTGTTGCAGGTACATCCCTGCATCGGTTGCATGAAGTGTCGCAGTTCATTGAAGTGTTGTCTGCCCGAGGATGGGGCACAGAGAGTGTTGCAGTCTATGAAAGAAGCCGATGCAGTGATAATCGGTGCCCCTTGCTATTGGGGAAACATGCCGGGAGAAGTGAAAGTGCTTTTCGACCGTATGGTTTACGGTATGATGGGGGAGAACTCCTGGGGAATGCCCCTTCCGCTTCATAAGGGCAAGAAAGCGATTGTGGTAAGCACTTGTACTACCCCTTATCCTTTCAATATTCTCTATAATCAGACGCACGGTGTGGTGAAAGCTTTCAGGGAGATTCTGAAATGGAGTGGTTTCAAGATTGTGAAAACCATTGAGAGGGGAGGTACTAAGAAGCATCCTGAGCTGACGGAAAAGGATATGCGGAACTGCAAGAAAGCAGTGCACAAATTATTGTAAAGTATTGAAAAAGTCAATATGAGTAGAAAAGAAGAATATAAATTGCAGAACGAACAGTTTCTGGAGCAGTTGCGTACGGCAGAAGGAATCAAGGAATTGCCTTGCGGCATACTTTATCGGGTATTGGAGGAAGGCAGAGACGGTCCGACACCACGTCTCAACAGTGTAGTATCTGTGCATTATAAAGGCACGCTTATTAATGGGCGTGAGTTCGATAATTCGTGGAAACGGAATTGTCCGGAGGCTTTTCGTCTGAATGAAGTGATTGAGGGCTGGCAGATTGCCTTGCTACGAATGCATCCCGGAAGTCGTTGGATTGTATATATCCCTTACACCATGGGATACGGTACACGTACCAGTGGACCCATTCCGGCGTATTCCACACTGATATTTGAAGTGGAATTACTAAATATCTCGTGACACTGCTGAACAATTTGCTTTTTTATCTTGTTCTCATATAAGAATTTAGAAAAACTCAATAGGTATGAATATAGATAAGAAAGCAGGGCATATTGACCCGAAAGTAGCATTGTCCCAGGCAGAACATGAAAAGGGAACAGTACCCGGACAACAGATTGGCCTTTACGGTAATGCAGACAAGAGAGATGTTCGTCAGGTCGTAAAGATTCTGAATCCTGACAAAAACAGTATGGAGAGCAGAGGTTAACCCTCTGCTTTTTTTATTACATGCCTCTTTCTTCGTCGAGTCCAGATGATTTGTTGGAGGGTTTTGTATCTTTGTACCCGGAAATGAAACTCTTAAAAACAAAAGCAGGATGCTACGGAAAGGAGACCTCACTCAAGGAGGCATAACCGGTACTTTATTACATTTTACCCTACCCATGATGGTAGGGTCTTTTTTGCAGCAATGCTACAACATTGCAGATACGCTCATTGTAGGCCAATGCATTGGTGCAGGGGCGTTGGCGGCGGTCGGTTCGGCATACACATTGATGGTTTTCCTTATATCCGTTTTGCTGGGACTGGCGATGGGCAGTGGCACTGTGTTCTCTTTACATTATGGTGCCGGAAACCATGTAGCACTGCGTCGTAGCATATTCAGTTCGTTTGTACTGATAGGTATCGTGACATTGATACTGAATGTAGCCGTTTTTATCTGGATCGACCCTATTCTCCGGCTGTTGCAGGTCCCGCAAGACATATACGGCATGATGCGCAGCTACTTGTGGATAATCTTCTGCGGTATAGTTTTCACCTTTATCTATAACTTCTACGCATCTCTGCTGCGTGCAGTAGGGGATTCTGTCACTCCGCTTTGGTTTCTGGCAGTTTCTGTCGTTCTGAATATAGCGCTCGACTTGTTTTTTATCCTACAACTGGATTGGGGGATTCAGGGTGCGGCTGCGGCCACTGTCTTCGCTCAAGGAGTAGCTGCTCTGGGCATCATCATTTATACTTACAGAAGGCGTCCGGAACTGCGATGGCATCATGAAGATATGTGTTTTGACCGTACTTGCTTGAAGGAAATAGCTTCCTTCTCTACACTGACTTGCGTCCAACAGTCGGTGATGAATCTGGGAATCCTGATGATACAGGGACTTGTCAACAGCTTTGGAACAGCGGTAATGGCAGCTTTTGCGGCAGCAGTGAAGATAGACTCTTTCGCCTATATGCCCGTGCAGGAATTTGGGAATGCCTTTTCCACCTTTATTGCACAGAACTTCGGGGCCGGACGTTACGACCGTATCCACCGGGGTGTTCGCAGTGCATTTGTCACGGCTGTTGTTTTTTCGCTCCTTGTGTCCGTATTGGTTTTCATCTTTGCCAAACCGTTGATGCTTATCTTTGTCCGTCCGGACGAAACGGAGATTATTGCGGTGGGAGTGGCGTACCTACGCATCGAAGGTGCTTTCTACTGTGGCATCGGCATCTTGTTTTTGCTGTACGGATACTACCGAGCCATCCGTATGCCGGGCATGTCTGTTGTGCTGACCGTGCTGTCGCTGGGCACCCGTGTCGTTCTTTCTTACTGGCTTGCTTCGATACCTGAGATTGGGGTGACGGGCATCTGGTGGTCCATTCCCATCGGCTGGCTGATTGCCGACGTGGTCGGTATCTGGTGCTATCGGTATGTTAAAAGAGTTAGAGGGAGTTAAAAGAAAATCCGGCAAATTTGCTCCACTGTCCTTCGGATATTTTCTTGAGCAAATTCAGGCTGCATGGCCTGCTCCAAAGAGACGGGAGAGGGGGTAATGGAGAATACGCCCCGGAATCCGGCTGCATTCAGTATCCCGGCATCCTCTATCGCTCCTGCCAGCAGGATGACGGGAATATGTTGCCTTCTTGCTTCCTGCAAGATGCCCGAAGGCACTTTCCCCATGAGAGTCTGCCGGTCCGATTTCCCTTCTCCGGTGATGATGAGGTCGGCATCCTTAATCTTTTCTGCAAAGTCCAGAGTTTCCAAAAGAAGCTCTATGCCGGGTTTCAACTGTGCATCCAGAAATGCGTGGAGACCGCCCCCCATACCACCTGCCGCACCGGCACCGGGATGCAAGGATACGTCTTTGCCGGTAGTGTGGAATATGACGTCCGAAAGATGCTGCATGGCAATATCCAGTTCCTTTACCATATCTGCGTCTGCTCCTTTTTGGGGAGCGAATATGTGGGCTGCTCCATTGGGACCGAAGAAAGGATTGCGTACATCACACGCCGCCGTGAAACATGCCTTTTTCAGTGCGGGATGGGCGGAAGAGCTGTCAATGGAGCTGATTGCCGATAGAAGGGCACCGCATAGGGCGATGCCTTTTTTCATGCTTCCCACTTCGTGTCCTTCTTTATCGAAGAAACGGAATCCCAATGCTTGCAGCATTCCCAGACCGGCATCGTTCGTGGCGCTCCCTCCAAGTCCGATGACGAAACGGAGGCATCTCCGTTCCAGGGCATCGCGTATCAGTTCGCCCGTTCCGAAGGTGGTGGTTTTCATCGGATTCCTTTTGTCGGCAGGAACCAGAGGCAGTCCGCTGATGGCGGCCATCTCTATGAATGCGGTATTGCCGTCTCCGGAGATGCCGTAACTGGCATCGCACGGTTGCATCAACGGGTCGTGGGCACGGACGGTGATACGTTTTCCGTTACTGGCTGCAAGCAGGACGTCGAGCATGCCTTCTCCACCGTCGGCCACGGGGAGCACGATGGTCCGGCATTCGGGACATGCGGCATGTACCCCTTGGGCGGCAGCTTCTCCGGCTTCTGCCGAGGTGAGACATCCTTTAAAGGAATCAAGGGCAATCACTATCTTTTTCATAAATGCGGTCTTTTATAATTTCGTCATGCTTCGGATGACAAGTTGTACAATTACAAAGGTATATACAAAATTTCATTTCTTTTTCATGCAAGCATGAAAGTTCTCTCTTCGGTTTGCATTATCTTTGCAGCATGAGCGAAGATACGTATAAAACCATCGTTGCCCCTTCCGAGGGCATTTACACTGAAAAGCGCAGCAAGTTCATTGCTATTGCCCTGCCGGTGCGTACAGTAGAGGAGGTGAAGGCGCATCTGGAAACTTACCAGAAGAAATATTACGACGCCCGCCACGTGTGCTACGCCTACATGTTGGGCCATGAGCGGAAGGACTTCCGTGCCAACGACAACGGCGAGCCATCGGGTACGGCAGGCAAGCCGATTCTGGGACAAATCAATTCCAACGAATTGACGGATATATTGATTATCGTAGTGCGTTATTTCGGAGGCATCAAATTGGGTACGAGCGGACTGATTGTAGCCTATAAAGCCGCCGCCGCCGAAGCCATTGCTGCCGCCACCGTTATTGAAAAGACCGTGGATGAGACGGTTACCTTCCTTTTCGAATATCCTTTCATGAACGATGTGATGCGAGTAGTGAAGGAGGAGGAGCCGGAAATCCTGGAACAGTCGTATGATATGGACTGCCGCATGACGCTCCGCATTCGTCAGTCCATGATGCCGAAGTTGCGGGCACGGTTGGAGAAAGTAGAAACATTAAGGTTTGAATAATACAACAAATGGGATAAGAGCCCCTTTTAATAGGGAAGTTGTTCGTTTCCTTTAACGGAACAAGTTGTTTTCCTATGAGGAACAGACTGTTTTCTTTGCGGAAACGGTACCACTTCTTATGAAAGGCTGACTCCCCCCCTTTAAACAAAAGAAAGTTTATGGCATTTAGTGCAACAAAAAGAGAACTGGGCGAGCTCTACACCTTCTTTCGCCTGCTGGCGGATGGAGCCGTGTCACTGGGTACACCGAAAGCTGAAAAAGACGAAACCCTGCGCTGGCCCGTTGCCTTGATACAGAGGGAAGAGCATGACGGTACGCGCCGTTACTATATCGAAGCGCAGGAAGTGCGCGTTGTCAGCGGAACTACCGGGAAGGACGGTTCGTTTGTTCCGGGCGAGAAGGAGGAACTGCGTTTCCCCCGCGAAGACTTTGGTGATGCGGCAGAGTTGGTTCTGCATCTGTTGAAGAACGTTTCGGGCGAGGAAGTGGAAGTATCCGAAGGTTTGGAAGCCTTTTTGGATGCTGTCAACATCTTCGACCTGGAAGCAAAGACGGAGGACCGTACCGATTTCTCCGTAGCTTTCTGGTATCCCGAAGCTCCGCTAACGGGCTTCAATGTCCGTTGTCGTCTTACCCCGATGAATCCGTTGCTGGACGGAGGGCGTACGGCGAATCTGAAGCTGGAGCAAAGCGGTGTCAAGTTTGCCGTGCCCACGGTGAACAAGGTGAATGCCCTGCCGGAATCTCCTACGGAAGTGGCAGAACGCATGATGATGATTGAGCGACTGGGCGGCGTGCTGAAGTATGCCGACGTTGCCGACCGCGTGTTCCGCTGCAACTTGCTGATGATAGACCTCCACTTCCCCCGCATGCTTGCCGAGATGGTGCGCTTGATGCACTTGGACGGCATCACCCGCATCAGCGAATTGACGGAGCGCATCAAGGAGATGAATCCGTTGAAGATAAAGGACGAGTTGATAAACAAGCACCGCTTCTACGAGTTCAAGATGAAGCAGTTCCTGCTGGCACTTGCCCTCGGCATGCGCCCTGCCAAAATTTATAACGGTACGGACTCTGCCGTCGAAGGCATCTTTCTGACGGACGGCAGCGGGCAGGTACTTTGCTACCACAAATCCCGTCCGCAGGTCTTTGCAGACTTCCTTTATCAGAACACACGTTTGGAGAAAGGTGCCGTAGAGAAAGATAAATACGGCTTCTTGGAGCGCGAGAACGGCGTCTGGTACTTCAAGCTGAATGTAAAGATTGGGCTGGTGAAACGGTGAAACAGCCCCACTGAACACGTACTGATGTGCATTATCAACTATCAATTCTCAAATAAACAAATGAACGAGACATTACAAACCATCAAGGCACGCCGCAGCGTCCGTGCCTATACGGAACAGCAAGTTTCCGCAGAAGATTTGAACCTTATCCTTGAGGCGGCTACTTATGCCCCCAACGGTATGCATTTGGAGACGTGGCACTTCACTGCCATTCAGAATAAGGAAGTACTGAAAGAGTTGAATGATAAAATCAAAGGCGCCTTTGCCAAGAGTGACGACCCTCATACACGGGAACGTGGACATAGCCAGACTTATTGCTGCTACTATCATGCCCCCACGCTGGTCATTGTCTCCAACGAGCCTACCCAATGGTGGGCTGCTATGGATTGCGCTTGCGCTCTGGAGAATATTTTTCTTGCAGCCAAGTCCCTCGGCATCGGTTCCTGCTGGATTAACCAGTTGGGGCAGACCTGCGACGACCCCGATGTCCGCGCTTTCTTGACAAAGCTGGGTGTACCCGAGAGCCATAAGGTATATGGCTGCGCAGCCCTGGGATATGCTCCCGCCGATGCTCCGGTGAAGGAGAAAAAGGTGAAGGAAGGTACGGTGACCATCATCCGCTAAACAGAGATACCCGCAGGAGAGGTGGCGGTCAGGTAATTAATCATACATGAAGCAAAATAACGTATAATTCCGCCACTCTCCGTTGGGCTTCCTCTTCACAGAGGAAATGGGTTATCGCTGCATATTGATGATGCCGCTGTCCGTATCACTGTTGTTCAGCCCCTTGTTGCCTGCCTTGTGCTTGCGTCCGAACTCGAATGTATAGCCCATGCGCAGTACGACCATCTGTCCCGTCTCCCTGACGAATGTTTCGGAACGGAAAGGAGCCACTTCACTGATTCTTTCTTTTCCCACCTTATAGTTATTGGTGAAAGGAAACATAATGCCGATTCCCGCCTGAAGGTTCCGCCGGGTGTACATTGCCATGAATGCCGTCTGGTTTTCGTTCTTCTTGATGGTTTCGCCGAAGAAATTGTTCTGCACTTTCCGGAACTGCCCGAGCAGCGAGAAGTCTTTATATTGCACTTGTGCCATCACGCTGTAATAGAATTCATCGTACATATGGCTATAGTTCAGGCCTTCCGACCAACTGCGCGTATATCCTCCCGAAGCATAAAGCGTCAGGAAATCTTTCAGTCCGAACAGTGTAGCGCCATTTATGCCGGCCATCAGTTCCGTATTCAGGCTTTGGAACGACCGCTGGTTTTCATCCTTCAGTATCAGTTTGCCGTCCTCCACGAAGATGCTTTCCATGATGGGATTGTCATAATACTGGTGGCGTACGCTCAGATTGGCATTGAACTGCTTCTTCGAATAGCTGTAAGACAAGGAGTTCGTGAACTGTTGATACGTTTTCAGCAACGGGTTTCCGCGGACTATCTGTATCGTGTCCATCGCCTGCTCCACATCAGTCAGCGAGCCGAGCGACGGTATGGCAGGACTGATGTTGAACCGGTAGCGCAGGAATCCCGCCTTCTTCAGATTATAGCTCAACCGCACGGTGGGCGTGAAGGTATAGTAAGCATGCTCTTCCTCGCTCTCCTTGAACCAGGCACGTGTCATGCCTACGCTGCCCGCATAGCTGAAGTCCTTTACCTTGCCCTGCACCTCGAAGAAAGCGGATGTCTGCGACTGGTCCATCTTCGAAGTGGTGGGATTGGAACCTTTATACTCATTCTCCGTCCGCATCTGATAGTGGCGGACACCGTCGCTCAGCTTCACCTCCTTGAAGTTCTTTTCATAAATGGCTTCGCCGATGACGGAGCGTTTGTCGCCGTCCACTAATGTCTGGATGTCTGCCAGCGGTGCGTTCTCGTCCTTGTACTCCTTGTATTTCCGGTTGTTCTTGGTATGGATGAGCGTTCCCGTTACATTCACCTGGATGCTCTGCTGATGGGGCAGGGTATGCTGGAAGTAAAGGTCGAGCGCCGGAGAGTAGCTGGATGTGTGGTTGTTGACGTACGAATAGATGGACTCCGTGCTGCCCGCTGCCCACATCTTGTTCAGCTCATTCTGGTAGGGGGCATTGCTGAGGTTGTTACGGAAGATGGCATTGAATACATATTTGTCCGCTTTCGTCAGATTGTACGTCAGATTCAGGTTGTTGATGAAGCTCAGGGAGGGAGACTCGTCTTCGATGCCTTCCTTGATGCGGTCGATGGTACGGTCGCCCAGATAGAAGGTTTCATGGGATTCGAGGCGGCTGTGATACTTGCCGTTCTTGTTGAAGTAGTCGATGCCCCATTCGGAGTTCTTGTAATTGAACTTCGCGCTCAGGAAATTCTCTCCCCATAGGGTGTGGGGCGAATCGGAGAGTTGGAAGTTCACAACACCGCCCGTTTCGCGGCGGCGCAGGATAATGTTGACTACGGCGCCCAGTTCATCGTCTCCGTACTGCTTGCCGGGGTCTTCGATGAACTCCACACGCAGTACGTCTTTGGCTCTGACGGCCGCTATCTCCTTGTCTGTCACTTTAATGCCGTTGATACGGGTTTGTACGGCCCCACCACCGCTGACGCTCATGCTGTTGCTCAGATTGTCCACTTGCAGACGGGCAATGCCGAGATTGTTCAGCAAGTCGTAGGCACCGAACGAGCGTTTCAGCTGGCTTTCGGAAGGCAGGATGATTTGCCGGTCTACCCGCTGCAGCACATTGCTGGCGGATACCGTCACTTCACCGAGGCTTACGGCATCTTCCTGCAACTGTACATCGCCCAGGTCGAGGCTTTTATTCAGTTTCAGCAGTATGTTTTCACTTTGGAGGCCGATGAAGGAGATGGAAAGGCGGTAATCGCCTGCCTTGATTTTAGGGAGGGCGAACTTGCCTTGTGCATCCGAGGTTACTCCGGTCACCAAAGTAGAGTCTATGGTCCATAATGACACATTGGCGGCTATAACTGCCTCTTGCGAGGCGTCCGTGACGCGTCCTTTGATGGAGAGGCTCTGTGCCTGCGTACTGAGTACGGAGAGGGCAAGCAATAGTAAAAAAAGTTGGGTTTTCATAATCGTTTGTATTAGTCTGTTACTGTTGGATAGGGATGCAAAAGTCACTCTTCCCGTTAAGGGAAGATGCTGAAGCTTGTATATCAGTTGTTTATACTTTCCTCGTCTGTCCGATGAAAGTTAGGAATGCATGAAGGAATAAATCTCGTACATCAGTGTCGAAACTTTGACAATCGTAAGTCCGAAGAGGAGTCCGAAGGTAATCCATAATGCAGTCTTTGCGTATCTCTTCATGAACCGTCTTTTTTAAGTTTGTTATATCGTTCTGTTATTTCTTCTATACTGATGCCGAGCAGCTCCATGCTGCGGAACATGTCGGCAAGCTGGTTTTCAAAAAACTCTTTCTTCTGTATTCGCATCACTTTCTTCACCGCATCTTTGGAGAGGTAGAATCCCATTCCCCGTTCCGGGTAGATGATGCCCTCTGCCTGGAGGTATTCATAGGCCTTCAACACGGTACGCGAGTTCACTGCCAGTTGTGTGGAGAGCTCCCTCACGGATACCACCCGCTCTTCTGCCTGCCATTCGCGGGTGAGAATCTTGCTGAAACAGAAATCTACAATCTGCTGGTATATCGGTTTGTTGGTCTTGAAGTCCATAGGCTACAGTTGTTTTTCTTTGAGCAGGAAGTAGCTCGATACCCATGAACCGAGCAGCACACTGATGGGAGCCGCATAATTGCAGAAAGTCACGATGGCTTGTGCACCGGCCGACAACGGATAGTTGGTGTTGGGCCATGTGGCAATGTTGTCTATCCAGTATCCGTCCGCTCTGGCTTCGGGCATGAGGGAGGCCACAAAAGTTACAATTCCTATGCAGACGGCAATGGAGCCTACAAAGATGGTGAAACTTTTCAGCAGGACTTGCCGACTGAAGGCGAAGTAGCCGATGAAGGCGGAAGCATGCAGGATTGCATTGGTCAGTATCTGGGTGTTGTGTATCCGGAACATCGTGATGTGCGTTGCGAAATACTGCAGGAACTCGCTGCCGCTTAAGGACAGCAGACCTTTGAGGCAGGCTATCAGTAGACCGCAGAATAGGGGAAGCAGCAGCAGGTATTTTATCCAGATATGCAGGAACTTCTCGAATGCCGATGCCGGCAGCAGTATATCGAGAGTAGAGTTGCGTTTGCTGAAATTTGTTTCCAGCAGGCAGGGGGCAATGAGGATAAACCATAGTACGTAGCGGGAGAATTCGGTGGCAGAGGTATGTTTGCCGTAATAACTTCCACCGCGGTTTATGTCGTAGAGAATGCACAGGATGCAGATGAACGATACGACGGCTGCCGACCAAAGCAGGTGCCTGCCGGTCTCATTCCTTTTATATTGTTCCAGTAGCAGGAAGCGTTTCAGATTAAAAGTTGCGTTCATAGTTCTGTTTGTATGATGGATTTTCATTGAAACATGCTCTTTATCTTTTCCGGTTGTTGCAGCACCGCTTTATACAGCAGCTCGATGTCCGGTGTGTTCTCTTCTCCGTCCTCGTTGGGGAGAATGGAGAAATGGCCTGCCAAGTCTTGTTCGCTGTAGATGCTTTCTGCCGGCAGAATGTCCGTACGGGCAAAGAGAAGCCGGTTACTGATTTCGTCCAGCGAACGGTTCAGTAATATTTCGCCTTTGCCAAGGATGACGAGATGGTCCAGCAGATTCTCGAAGTCGTGCGCCTGATGGGTGGAGATGAGCAGCGTGCTTTCATCGTCCATGCTGCGGCTGATGATACGTTTCAAGGCTTGGCGGGAGGTGATGTCTAGCCCGTTTGTCGGTTCGTCGAGCAGGATGTATGGAGTATGCAGGGCAAAGGCGTATGCCAGCATTGCCTTCTTCTGTTGTCCGTAGGAGACGGAAGAGAGTTTTTGTTTCCGGTTGATTTTCAGCTCTTCCAGGTTCAGCTCGAATTCTTCCTGATTGAAATGTGGATAGAATACGGAATGGCGTGCAGCGAAGCTGACGATACTCTCGGTTGGCATCTGCATCTCTTCGGGCAGGAAGAAGTAACGGGCCAACCCTTCGGGCTGTCTCTCCGCCGTGTTTCTTCCGTCTATGCTGCACTTTCCGTTTTTGGGGAAGAGTAGTCCGCAGATGAGATGCATCAGCGTCGTTTTGCCTACGCCGTTTTCTCCCAGAAGTCCATATATGCCGTTTCCTATTTCCAAAGATATGTTGTTGAAAATAAGTGGATTGGACTTGTAACCGTAGCTCGTATTCTCTATCGTTATCATAATTTTATTAGTGTTGCACTGATGTACAACACTGCAAACGTAGGGTAAGTTATGGAGAAAAGCAAGGGGGAGAGATACTTATTAACTTCTTTTAGCGGTTGTGCGCTTGCCGTTTGCTTACAGCATCTTCACCAGTATGTCCCATACAGCCACCATGTGGCAGGCTGAACCGCCCAATACAAAGAAATGGAAAACCGAATGCATGTACCGTGCCTTGCGCAAGGAGTAGAAGGCGGCTCCCGTGATGTAGCATACCCCCTCGGCAATAATCCAGTAGCAGGCTGTGGGGGAGAGGGCGAAAAGCTGCTTGAATACTACCAGTACGGACAGCCCCATCAGGATGTAACACACTGTTTCCACGTAACTGTGCTCCTCCATCTTGCGGAAGCTGACAACAGTGCCGATGATGGCGCATAGCCAGACGAAGCCGAAAAGTTCCCATCCCCAACCGCCGTCCTCTCTCAATGCAATGAGCGTGATGGGGGAGTAACTGCCTGCAATGTGCCAATAGATGGCCGCATGGTCCCAATGCCGCAAGCGCCGTTTCCACGGATTATGATGTTTCAGGGAGTGGTAGAGTGTGGAGGCAAGATATGAACCGCCCATGCCGAACAGATAGAGCCATACGCCGCATGCTGCCCAAAGATTCTGCGCCTGGTAGCATTTTATCAGGAATAGTGTACTTACAATTACTCCCATGGCAATGCCGATGCCATGGGAGATGGAATTGATGGTTTCTTCTTTTTTACTATAAAATAGTCCGTTACGCTTTCTTTTCATCAGTCGAAGCATCCATAGCATGTGGGCAACAGTTTACGGTCTCCCAACGTGTTGTCTACGCGTGCCACGTTCACCCAGAACTTGTTTTCGCGCACGCTTTCTATCGGGTAGGCTGCCTTTTGGCGGGTATAGCTGTGCTCCCATGTGTCGGCTACCACTTCGTATTCGGGATGCGGGGCATTCACCAGCACGTTGTCCGTCTTGTCGACTTCGCCGTTCTTCACCTCTTGAATCTCGTCCCAGATGGTCAGCATCACGTGGACAAAGTTGTCGAGTTCGGCAAGGCTTTCGCTCTCCGTCGGTTCAATCATCAGTGTGCCGTGTACCGGGAAGGAGAGGGTAGGGGCATGATATCCATAATCCATCAGGCGCTTGGCGATGTCGTTTTCGCTGATGCCCGTCTCTTCGTGCACCTTACGGCATTCCAATATCATTTCGTGTCCCACGAAGCCGGTAGCACCGCGATAAACAATGCCGTATGTATCCTTGAGGCAGGCTGCCAGGTAGTTGGCGCTGAGGATGGCTATCTTTGTGGCCCGTGTCAGCCCTTCTGTTCCCATCATGCGGATATATCCGTAAGTAATGGGGAGGATACCTGCACTGCCGAAAGGAGCTCCGGACACCTGGTTGGCGGCATTGCCGAACAATTTGTGTCCCGGAAGGAACGGAACCAGATGTTCTGCCACGCAGATGGGACCTACGCCCGGTCCGCCGCCACCGTGAGGAGAGGCGAACGTTTTGTGCAGATTCAAATGGCAGACATCCGCACCGATAAAGCCGGGATTCGTCAAGCCTACTTGGGCATTCATATTGGCGCCGTCCATATATACTTGCGCACCGCAGGCGTGTATTATGTGGCAGATTTCCACAATTTCCGTTTCAAAGATACCGTGTGTGGAAGGGTAGGTGATCATCAGGGCGGCGAGGTCCGCCTTGTTTTCTTCCGCTTTGGCGCGCAGGTCGGCCATATCCACGTTGCCTTGTGCGTCGCAGGCGCAGGTCACGGTGGTAAAGCCTGCCTGGATGGCAGATGCCGGGTTGGTGCCGTGTGCGGATGCAGGTATCAGTATTTTGTTGCGGTGCCCTTGTCCTATACTTTCCAGATAGGCACGGATGACGCGGAGTCCTGCATATTCGCCTGCCGCACCGGAGTTTGGTTGCAGGCTGACGCCGGCAAAGCCGGTAATTATTTTCAGCTCTTCACTGAGGTTGCTTATCAGTTCGCGGTAACCTTCGGCCTGGTCTTCGGGCACCAGGGGATGCATGTTCATGAATTCCGGACGGCTGAGCGGCAGCATCTCTGCGGCAGCGTTCAGCTTCATGGTGCACGAGCCGAGGGAAATCATGGAGTGTGCCAGTGAGATGTCCTTGCGGTCGAGACGCTTGATGTAGCGCATCATCTCCGTTTCCGTATGGTATTTGTTGAATACTTCATGTGTCAGATAGGTGCTTTGGCGTTTCATCTCTGCGCTGATGCTGCTTGCCATGGGTACGTCGCTTGTCTTTTCCCAATCCCTTCCGGCGGCAATGGCAAAGATGGAGAGCAGTACATTGACGGCAGCTATATCCGTAGTTTCGTCAATGCTCATGCCTACATCTCCATTCTTGAAATAACGCAGGTTCACTTCCTTGCTTAGAGCGATGGTACGTATCTGCTGTGCCGAAATGGTGTCGGGCAGTGCAAAGCGGAGCGTGTCGAAATATTGTGCATTGACCTGCTTGTACCCCAGTCTGTTGATGCTCTTTTCCAGGAATACGGCAATGCTGTGGATGCGTTCCGCAATGGTGCGGATACCTTCCGGACCATGATATACGGCATAAAAGCCTGCCATTGTAGCCAGCAGTGCCTGCGCGGTACAGATGTTGGAAGTCGCCTTTTCACGCTTGATGTGCTGCTCGCGGGTTTGCAGCGCCATGCGGTAGCACAGCTTGCCGTATTTGTCTTTCGACCAGCCGATGATGCGTCCCGGCATATTGCGCTTGTACTCGTCGCGGGTGGCAAAGTAGGCTGCCGACGGCCCGCCGTAGAACATCGGTGTACCGAGCCGTTGTGTGGTTCCGAAGACGATGTCAGCTCCCCATTCTCCCGGAGGGGTGAGCAGGGCGAGGCTCAGAATGTCGGCGGCAACGGCCACTTTGCAGTTGGCCGCATGGGCTTTTTCCACGAAGGCGCGATAATCTTCCACGTTGCCGGTAGCGTTGGGATATTGCAGTACGCAGGCGAAGATGTCCGGCGTGAATTCCATTTCATGGTATTTTCCTATACGCAGCTCGATACCTTGCGGAATGGCGCGGGTAGTCATTACTGCCAGTGTCTGCGGGAAGACGGCTTCGTCAACAAATACCACGTTGGCGCCCGATTTCTGCATGTCGCGCGGACGCAGGGCGTACATCATCGTCACGGCTTCGGCTGCGGCAGTCGCTTCATCCAGCAGGGAGCAGTTGGCAAGGGGCATGCCGGTGAGGTCGCATACGGCAGTCTGGAAGTTCATCAGGGCTTCCAGGCGTCCTTGTGAGACTTCGGTCTGATAGGGGGTATAGGAAGTGTACCAAACGGGGTTCTCGAATACATTCCGTTGGATAACGGCAGGAGTGATGGTATTGTACCATCCCATACCGATATAGGTTGTGTAAAGTTTGTTTTTGGCAGCCAGTCCTGTAATATGCTGTCCGAATTCATACTCCGTCATTGTCTTGGGCAGAGCCAGCGGTTCTTTCAGGCGGATGTTGGCAGGAATGGTTTTATCAATCAGCTCGTCCAGGCTTTTCACTCCTATTTTTTGGAGCATCTTTTCCTCGTCTTTTTCGCTGATGCCGATGTGGCGGTAGGCCAATAGGTCGTTTTTCATGGCTGTAATGATTTAAAAGTTTGCTGTATATTTACCGGAAGAACGGATTCTCCGCTTTTTCTATTCCTATGGTAGTCGGTGCTCCGTGTCCGGGATAGACAATCGTGTCGTTGGGCAGGATGAACAGACGGCTGCAAATATGCTCTATCAGTTCGTCGAAGTTGCCGCCGGCAAGGTCGGCACGGCCGATGCTGCCTTGAAACAGCACATCCCCCGAGAACATGCAGTGGTCTGCCGCGCAATAGTACACCAGGCTGCCTGGCGAGTGTCCCGGCACATGGATGGCTTCCAGTTCTGTATTGCCGAAGGTGATGATGTCTCCATCGTGCAGATAAGTGCCCAGGGGCACGGGGGCTTCCTGCAGTTGGAAGCCGAACATGCGGCTTTGTTTCGGCGCTTCGTCAATCCAGAACTCATCGGCCTGGTTGGCTTCGGCCTTCAGACCGAACTCTTTCAGCATGAAAGGATTGCCGAAGATATGGTCCAGATGCAGATGGGTATTCAGCAGATGTTTCACATTCAGCCCATTCTTGATGATGAAGTTTTTCAAGGCCTGCTTTTCTTCCTCATAAAAACAGCCCGGGTCAATGACGACCGCTTCATTGGTTTCGTCCCAAAGCACATAACAGTTCTCCGGGAACATATTAAATTCGAATCTCTTTATTTTCATATTATGTATTTAGATTTATCCCCCTACATATACTACTTTCTTTGTCTCGAAGAACTCCTCTTCAAAGAACTCCTTCAGGTCCCACAGCGTGGTCTTGTTCTTGACGGGCATGGTTTCATTTCCCAATTCGCCCCCCTTGAGGCAAATCAGTCCGTTGGGCAATGCATTCTGCTGTTTGGAGGAGATGTTCTTGCGGATAATCTTCAGTAGGTCTGTCAGCGGCATCACGGCACGGCTCACCACAAAGTCGAACTTCCCTTTTTCCTCTTCTGCGCGGGCATGACGGAAGGTGACGTTTTTCAGCCCGATACTGTTGGCTATTTCGGAGGCTACGCGTACTTTCTTTCCGATGCTGTCCACCAGATGGAATTGTACTTCGGGGAAAAGGATGGCAAGCGGGATTCCCGGAAAGCCTCCTCCCGTGCCGAGGTCCATAATCTGTGTCCCCGGCCTGAAGCGGATTACCTTGGCTATGCCCAGAGAATGCAGCACATGGTGTTCGTACAAGTTCTCTATATCTTTGCGTGAAATGACATTAATCTTAGAGTTCCAGTCCAGATAGAGGTCGTAGAGTGCGGCAAACTGCCGTTTCTGTTCTTCCGTCAGGTCCGGGAAATATTTGAGTATTAAATCCATTGTGAATTTTATGTTGATAGACAATTGATTACAGTTCCTATTCGCCGTCTGTTTTTATAGCGCTGCTTAATACAATGAATTTACCGTTCATCAGAGGGGCTATGTCCTCATAAGACAACGTGATTTTGGTTGCTCCCATTACGTATGGGGCAATTTCATATACATTATAATAGAAGGTGATTCCCGTTGGGTCCAGGTAGAAATTCTCGATAGGCTCCAGGTCACCGGTGGTGGCGTAACCCATGTCCTCCAGCTCTTGGCGGGTGCTGACGTTGTTGTCTGCCATCAGCTGTTTCCAAAGCAAGTCGGTCAGCGCTTCCTTATAGTCGCCTTCAAAGAGGTCGTCCAGGCGGATGGGGCTTAGGGTCTTTAGGTCGAGGTTGAGGAAGGTGGACATATAGATGCCGTGTGCGCCGCCGGTATATTCGTTGTAATCTATACGGTAGGTCAGTACTAAGGTATTGCACAACTGCACATGGCTTTCGATTCCTTTATAATAGGAATACCAGGCTCCTATGCTCTGCTCGTCCTGTTTGTCCTCCTCGTCTTTCTTGTACATCGGCTCCAGGTCATTGCGGTAGTCGCCGACATATTTCTCCGTATATTTCTTGACAGCTTCTTCGGGTGTCATCGCCATGTACTTGTCGCCGAAGCAGGCAGAGAGGAAGAAGGCGTTCAGACTGTCTTTCAGCCTCACGTCGGATGACTGGCTGGCGTAGGCAACGTTGAGGATGAGGTTGCAGGCCGGCTTGGCTGTGTCTCCGAAGAGATGTACGGTTTCGTTTACTTGTATACTGTCGAACTCCAACGCGTATGCGTTTTTGTTCACGGTGTTACCGCAGGAAAAGAAAAAGCCGCTTGCCGCAAGCAGAAGGACAAGTAGGCTGACAGTTTGCTTTTTCATATTGAGTTTCGTTTATAAATCAACATATCAATCAAAAAACTTTATCGACAAATATAGAACTTATTAACGAACTGCACACATAAAAAAGGAAAAATTAATTCCGGCAAACGGTTAAAACTTTCTATCTTTGCAGCGCTTATGAAGGAACTCCGTTACATACTGGCTGTACTCTTTTCCTCCCTTATCATTATAAGCGGAGTGGGGATTTCTGTAGTTCAGTATTGCTGTGCCGGATGCGAGACGACACAAAGTTGCTGCACCTCCGGCTGTTCCAAATGCCATAATGCACATCGTGCCTCACGGCAAACATGCAAGGATACCGGCTGTACAGCCGTCTACTACAAGGTGGATTTCGTGAAGCATGCACACGAGTCTGTTTCGTTCGTGCCATTCCTTACACTGTTTTGCGAGCAACTGCCGCTGTTTGATCACTCCTTGCCGCAGGTGGCTTGTACTCCGAGAGTTGTTTCAGGAGCACCGCCATATGTCGTCGGCTCGCGTCATTATCTGGCGCTCTATTCCACGCTTCTCATTTAGTGTTGTTTTATACGGGGCAATGACATGAATTGTCCGGAGGGAACTGTTTGTTTTTTAATCACTTCTTTAAGTATAAAACAGAAATGAAATATAGTTTGATAGCCATTCTTCTGTTCTCTTTCACCGCCTTGCAGGCGCAGGTAAAGGGAACGGTAAAGGATAATTTGGGCGACCCGATTGCGGGTGCCAACCTCTTCTGGCAGGGAACCACTCAAGGCACCACCACTTCGGCGGACGGTACTTTCTCCTTGTCCAAACCCAATGACAAGCATATGCTTGTAGTCAGCTTTATCGGTTTTGAGAACGATACGATACACGTCAGTAACCGCAATGAGACGCTCGACATTGTCTTGCGCGAAGGGGTGGAACTGAGCGAGGTGAATGTGGTCAGCCGTAAGTTGGGCACCATGAAGCTGCGCAACAGTGTGATGAATGAAGATATGATAAGCAGCGCCGAGTTGAGTCGTGCCGCCTGCTGTAACCTGGGAGAGAGTTTTGTGACCAATCCCTCGGTGGACGTCACCTACTCTGACGCCGCCACCGGTGCCAAGCAAATCAAGCTTCTCGGCTTGTCCGGTACGTATGTGCAGATGATGACGGAGAATATCCCCAACTACCGCGGCTCTGCCGCCCCCTACGGACTGGGTTATGTACCCGGGCCATGGATGCAGAGTATTCAGGTGAGCAAGGGCAGTTCATCCGTGAAGAACGGCTATGAGGCCATCACGGGACAAATCAATGTGGAATTCAAGAAACCCCAGTTGCCCGAAGCCGATTGGTTTTCCGCCAACCTCTTTGCCAGCAGCACCAACCGTTATGAAGCCAATGCCGATGCCACGGTGAAACTCTCCAAACGTTGGAGCACCTCTTTGCTGGCGCATTACGAGAATGAGACCAAAGCTCACGACAGCAACGACGACGGCTTTGCCGACATCCCCCGTGTGGAGCAGTACAACCTCTGGAACCGCTGGGCATACATGGGCGACCGCTACGTCTTCCAGGCAGGCATCAAAGTGCTTACGGAAGACCGCAACAGCGGGCAAGTCAGCCATGGCAAAACGTCCCTGGCAGACCCTTATAAGATAAGTATAGGTACCGACCGCTACGAAGCCTTCACCAAGAACGCCTATATATTCAATAAGGAGAAGAACACCAACCTGGCATTGATCCTTTCCGGCTCCCTGCACAAGCAGGATGCCTTGTACGGACGGAAAATCTACGATGTGGACCAGCACAACGCTTATGCCTCCTTGCTGTTCGAGACGGAACTGACCAAGCGTCAAAGCCTTTCTGCCGGACTGAGCTTCAACTATGACTCCTACGACCAGCACTACCGCCTGGACAATGACGCCGCACAGCCTTTGACAAAGAAATTCACCAAAGAAGCCGTCCCCGGCGCCTACGTGCAGTACACCTACAACTGGGACGATAAACTGGTGCTGATGGGTGGTATCCGCGGCGACCATAGCAGTGAGTACGGCTATTTCGTCACTCCGCGTTTCCATGTGAAGTACAATCCCAACGAGTATGTACATTTCCGTCTTTCGGCAGGAAAGGGATACCGCACAAACCATGTGCTGGCCGAGAATAACTACCTGCTGGCAAGCAGCCGCCGGATAGACATCGCCAAACGTCTTGACCAGGATGAGGCCTGGAACTATGGCGCAAGCGCTTCCGCCTATATTCCCTTGTTCGGCAAAACCTTGAACCTGAATGCGGAATACTATTACACGGATTTCCGCAAGCAGGTGGTGGTGGATATGGATACGGACCCGCATGCCGTTCTGTTCTACAACCTTCACGGCCGTTCCTATTCGCAGGTAGTGCAGGTGGAGGCAAGCTATCCGTTCTTCCCGGGTTTCACCTTTACCGCGGCTTACCGTTGGACGGATGCCAAAACGAATTACAACGGAGAGCTGATGGAGAAACCCCTTACCAGCAAGTATAAAGGTTTGCTGACGGCTTCTTATCAGACACCTTTGGGATTGTGGCAGTTTGATGTGACTTTGCAACTGAACGGTGGCGGGCGCATGCCGGCTCCATACGAACTGACAGACGGCAACTGGTCGTGGGAAAGGCGCTATGGCGGCTTCGAGCAGTTGAGTGCCCAGGTGACGCGCTATTTCCGTCGCTGGTCTATATACGTCGGTGGCGAGAACCTGACAAACTTCAAGCAGAAAAACCCCATCATTGATGCTTCCAATCCCTGGGGAAGCAACTTTGACGCTACGATGGTGTGGGGACCGATGCATGGGGCAAAAGCCTATGTAGGTGTCCGTTTTAACTTGCCGAGAATATAATATTATTTATTAAATCAATAGCGAAACAATGAAAACAAGAAGATTTTTAATGACTTTGGCAGTTGTACTCTTCTGTGCATCTGCCGCAATGGCGAAAGACATCCGTACAGCCGTGTTCAAGGTAGCACAGATGAAGTGTGAGAACTGTGTAAGGAAGATAAACAATAACATCCGTTTTGAGAAGGGACTGAAGGACTTCCACACAGACCTGAAGACAAAGACGGTAACCATCACGTATGATGCCGACAAGACCAATGTGGAAAAGTTGAAAGAAGGTTTCCAAAAGTTCCATTATGAAGCGGAGTTTGTCAAGGAAACCAAGCAGGACGATAAGAAGTAATTGAACAAACTGCTCATTCCAGTTGTTGCTTTATTAAAGCGGAACAACAACCATCTAAAAAATAAATCGAATGAGCAATATAATTACTAAGGCACATCCCGTGCCGGATATGCACAGCACGGGATTGCGCGTCGTCGGTGCATGGCTTTTTGCCATCGTACTGATACTGTTTTCTACAGTCTTTGTGCATGTACCCTATACCCGTGAAATACAGATGGTACTGGCAATTCCGGTACTGCTGTTTTTCGGCGCTCCTTTTTATGCCGGTGCCTGGAAGGGAACCCGGTCGGGCCGCAACAATATAGACCGTCTGGTGGCGCTTACCACCTCTGTGGCTTTTCTGTTCAGTGTGTTCAACACTTTCTTCCCGGATTATTGGCTGGGCATCGGGCTGGAACCGCATGTCTATTATGGGGTTGCCGCCGTCATCATCGCCTTTTCCCTGACCGGCGAGTTTATGGAGGAACGTGCCCGGCGAAATGTGTCGGCGGCTATCTGCCGGTTGGGAGGCTGGCAGCATAACGCAGCCCGCGTACTGCCGGAGAAGCAACGCATTGACGACCGCGTTGCCGAGCTTTTTGTCCCGGTCATTCTCATCATTTCCCTGCTGACCTTTTTTATATGGGTGTTCTTCGGAGGCATAGATGTAGTGTCACACGGTCTGTTTGCCGCTTTGTCCGTATTGGTGGTGGCTTGTCCGTGTGCGGTAGGGCTGGCCACTCCAGTAGCTTTGGCGGCGGGCCTTAATAAAGCTGCCCGCAATCATATCCTTATCAGGGACACTTCCGCTTTAGAGCAGATGCGCAATGTGGATGTGGTGGTATTCGACAAGACCGGGACCTTGACAGAAGGACATCCTACGGTAATAGGCTGGCTGTGGGCGCAAGGGCAGGAGGAGCATTATAAAGATGTACTGCTTGCTGCCGAGTCTACTTCGGACCATCCTCTGGCAGAAGCAATCGTTACGGCCCTGGAAGGGGAGGAGCAGGTTATCCCTGCCCACCTGGACGGTTTTGAAAACATTACCGGAAAAGGTGTCAGAGTGGCCTATCAGGGTGCGGAATATTGGGTAGGAAGCCATAAACTGCTGAAAGATTATCAAGCCAATTTGTCGGATATCCTGGCCGATATGCTGACACAATATGAATCGGACGGAAACAGTATTGTCTACTTTGGGCGTGAGAACGATTTACTTGCCGTTATTGCCATCAAGGACCAGTTGCGGGTGACTTCTATGGAAGCTATCCGGGAACTGCGTATCCAGGACATCGAGATATGCATGCTTACGGGAGACGGTGAGCGTACAGCTTCTTCCGTGGCCGGCAGTTTGGGTATCATGCGTTTTGTGGCTGATGCCATGCCCGACGACAAAGAGGATTTCATCCATAAGCTGCAGCTTCAGGGTAAAACGGTCGCCATGGTAGGTGACGGCGTGAACGATGCGCAAGCCTTGAGCTGTGCTGATGTAAGCATTGCCATGGGAAAGGGGACCGATACGTTGATGGACACCGCCATGATTACTCTCAGGACTTCAGACCTGCTGCTGTTGCCCAAAGTTTTCCGGTTGTCTCGCCAGACTGTGAGCCTCATGTACCGGAATCTGTTCTGGGCTTTCATCTATAATACAGTGGGTATCTTTGTCGCGGCCGGAGTACTCTATCCCGTCTATGACATCCTGCTGAGTCCTGCGCTGGCAGGTGCTGCCATGGCTCTTTCCTGTGTATCCGTGGCTTTGAGCAGCCTTCGTCTGAGTTCCAGGTTCTGACGGCTGTATTCTCAGCTGTTCCTATACTCCAGCGGACTCATGCCCATGTGCCTCTTGAAGTATTTTCCAAAGAAGGAAGCACTGGGGAAGTTCAGGGAATAGGCAATCTCCTGAATGGTCATGTTGGTTGATTTCAGCTTGGCTTTCACGTCTACGATGACGACGTGGGCGATGATGTCCAATACATTTCTGCCGGTCACCTGCCTCACGGTGGTGCTGAGGTGTTGCAGGGAGATGCCCAGTTTGTCGGCATAGAATTGCGCGCGGCGTTCGCGGGTATAGTTTTCGATGACGAGCTGCACCAGTTCGCGGCATATTTCCTCTTTCCGGCTCTTATTCCCTTTTTGCATCTGCGGACGGTGGCAATACATTCTGTCTATGCCGCTGAGGAGCATGTTCAATGTGCTTTGAGCCATTTTTGTATCGGGAGGATAGGGACCGGTCGTGATGCGTGCCCATAGGGCAAAATAGTCCTTGAAGTAGGAGGCGACGGTAGGGTTGACAGCCAGTACCGGATACTCCAGTATGTTGGAGAAGGAGCTCAATGTAGACTGGATGAGGTTGACTCCATTGAGGCAATGGGAAGAAAACCCCACGAATCCCAGGCACACTTTTTCCTTTTGTTCGTAAAACTGTATGATGGTTCCGGGAAGCAGGGTGATAAAATCCCCTTGCTTGATTTCCGTATCCATCAAGTTGATGGATACCGTGATGGAACCTTCTATGCATAGTGCAAAGATGCATGCTTTCAGGCGGCACGACTGTTTGTATATGTTTAGAATGTCTTCCGTTACTTCAGTCCATGCAATCATGTCTACTGGCAGGTCGACTTGAGGAAATTCCATACGCTTTGTCGTTTAGAGTTCGCACAAAGGTAATTCTTTTCCGGGAAAAAGTAACGGAAGACATTCTGTTTTTAAAATGAAATGTTCTTTTTAGAATTCAAAAAAGTACTATATTTGCTTGCATGAAACTGGAAATATCAGATTGGAACATGATTCCTTATGCCGGAGCATGGAGCCGGCAGACGGAATGGTTTGACGCACTTGTACACGCCAAGCAGGCAGGAGAGTGCTATGTCAATCATATTGTGCTCTGCGAGCATCCCCATGTCTATACATTGGGGCGTAGCGGAAAAGAAAGGAATATGCTGCTGGGAGAAGAACAACTGCGCAGGATAGGGGCTACGCTCTATCATATTGACCGTGGCGGAGACATTACGTATCATGGTCCGGGACAGTTGGTCTGCTATCCTATTCTGAACCTTGACGACTTTTCTTTGGGGTTGAAGGAATATGTGCATCTGCTGGAAGAGGCGGTAATCCGTGTTTGTGCTTCGTTTGGCATCGCGGCCGGACGTCTGGAGAAGGCAACGGGCGTATGGCTGGAGGGCGATACTCCCCGTGCCCGTAAGATTTGTGCCATCGGCGTGCGCAGCAGCCATTTTGTCACCATGCATGGATTGGCACTGAATGTGAATACCGATTTACGTTATTTCAGCTATATCAATCCCTGCGGATTCATAGACAAGGGTGTCACTTCTTTGCAGAAAGAGCTGGGACACGAGGTGCCGATGGAGGAGGTGAAGGAGCGTCTTTGCAAGGAGCTGGTAAATCTTTTGTCATGAACTATCTGGCACATATATTCCTTTCCGGTTCGAACAGAAAAGTACAGTTGGGCAATTTTGTAGGCGATGCCGTAAAGGGAAGCTCCTATAAGAATTATCCGCCGGATATAGCCAAGGGTATTCAGCTTCACCGCGCTATTGACGACTATACCGACCGTCATCCGGCTGTCTGCGAGGTGGTGCATAGGCTTCAACCAGAATTCGGACGGTATTCGGGGGTATTGCTGGATATTTATTTCGATTATTTGCTGGCTTCCCGTTTCGAGTCGTTCTCCAGGGTTTCCTTGAGGAGGTATACCCGGACTTTCTATCTTTCCCTCCTCATCAATTACTGCTATCTTCCGGTACGGTTCAAACGTTTCATCTGGCATTTTATCCTGACCGACCGTTTGCGGAAATACGCCACTCTGAACGGAATAAGAGAGTCTTTGAACATCATGGTGGAATATCATCATATTGATATATCCGTAGACAAGGCTATTCGTTACCTTGAAGAGCACGATGAGGAACTGTTTGCTGTGTTCCAGCCATTTTTTATTGAATTGCAGAGGTTTTGTGCTGAATACCGGCATGATTATAAGGTATAGTTTTAAGGACGAAGAAGAAATTCATATCGTGTCGGCAAGGAATTAATTTCCTGCCGGCACGATATTTGTTTTTTGTATCACACGTTATTGATTTCCTGCATGACATGTTATTGATAGCTTGTGCCCTGTGGAATCAGCTTCCCGTACTCCGCTTCTCTCTTGCCAGTACCGAGATGATGTACCCTCCCTTGCTGTTCACCTTGCTCCAGTTCGTCCCATTGAATATTTTCCAGACGTAGTTTCCCAGCCTGCCGTAGTCCGATAACTTCAGAATCTTCCTGATTTCCTCCCGGTCGGTGATGTAGAGCTTTTCCAGATTCAGCATGAGGCATTCCAGGTTGTGTGTATTCCTGTTGTAGGCATATCCGGGAATGTCCAGATCAGGATTCCCCTGCGCTCCTCCGCTTTCCCCCGGGGGAGTAAGAGGGGGAAGTGCTTTACTTTCTTTTGCTTTGCTTTCTTCTACTTTGCTTTGTTTGGAATTGCATGCATTTTCGGGGAAAATGTCCGCATCCTGCGTACAATTTTCCCGTTTTTGCGTACAAGTCTTGTCCTTGTCCGGTTTATCTTCCTCCGTCTCTACCTGCAGATAGGGTAGGGTGGTGAGGTCCCTTTTTCTTCTTTTGGTGGCTTCCAGCCATATTTTCTGTATCTCGGTAGAGGTCAGTACCCCTTGCTCCTTATAGGTTTTGGGGTCGAAAAAGGCTTTCTCCACCAGGATGTCCACGATTCCCTGCATCTCCTGCTCATTGATGTCCCTTCCTGCCTTGTTGGTGAACAGTGTGCATTGCTCCGCGTTCCATTTCAGGTAATATCCGTTTTCCTTGTGTATCTTGCACAGCAGTTTCATTACCGCCGCTGTGCCTTTCAGTCCGAACCTGGCTTCCACCAGTTCCACTGCTATCTCTTCGAATAGATTTACTTTGAGGGGGAAGTATAGCATTCCCCCGTACATCATGGCCATTGTTTTTAGTGTTTAATGATTAGTGATTAATGGTTAATGATTAGCATATGGGGCTCCATTCGAGGAAGTTCTCCAGCTGGAAGGTTTTCCATGCCTGCAGTTCCACGTCCCAGAAGGCTATGGTGCTTGTCACTCTTGTGATGTCATAATCTCTTCTGAAGTCAGCCTTGTAGGGCAGTAGGGTGGCTTTCGTCAGCCTGAATGTCCCGTCCTGCTTGTGGTAGGCTATGAGTGCGTGTCCGTATTGCATGTGGTCTATCAAGCTTTCTATCCGTTGGGCCATCCATGTGGCGCATGTTTCCGTGTAGTTCTTTTCCAGCATGATACGTATTTTCCATAGGTTTCTCAGTGCCTCGTGAAGTGGGGCGTTCTTTTTCGACTTTCTCATCTTGTTGTCTTTAAAATTAATAATTGTATTAGTTTGGCAGGAGGTACGCTTGTATATAAAAAAATGCCGCATTCGTTGAGAAAGCGGCATCTATAGGCGGTGTGGCTTCATCCTTACCAAAGTGGCGGCAAAGATAAGTGGTTTATTCCTTAAGTTGTTTATATTTAATTGTTGTCAATAAGTTTCGTGGTTTCTGCCCTTTTTTGTTTTATTCCCTATATCTCTCCTGCTACCTTCATTTCCCGCCACACTTCACCGAACTCTTGTATTATAGTGTTTTCTGACAGTCTTTTATAGTCTGGCGTTCTGAAGTCGAAATGTGAGTATGCCCATTGTGCCAATGCCTTGTTGCTTGTCGGCTTTTCTTCTATAAAGTATCTTGATTTTTTCCATAGGATGATGTCTTTAATGACTTCTTTCCTATATTGTGGCAGTATTCCTATAACCTCCCCGCTTGAGGGACGTCCTACTCCTGCTTTCGGAGCTGATATGCCGTGCTTTACATCCGTTTTAAGGGTGTCTCTTTTTGTTTTTTTTCCTTACTTTGGAGTGTCTTTTTTGCCTTCATTTTCTAATGTTTTTGGGTTAATAATTAAAATTACTGTAGTTTGTAAAATAAATGCAAAGGTATATCAAGTTTTTTGTTTTTGTGGAGTAAGGATGGAGATAAAAAGCTGGGTTTTATCTTTATGATGGGTTAATGCGTTGATATATAAATGGAAATGACTTTGACTTGGAAGTGTTTTTTAAACGTTCGTTTAATGGACGCAAAGATAAGACTGTTTTTTATATCCTCAAAATGTTTAATAAAAATATTTTGGAAAACCCATTGTATTCCAGTTTAATCAACAGTAATTCAGTATATTAAGTATCTTATTTAATATTTAAAATTTCCATTCCCTTTTATTAACTCATTCCCTATTTCATTTCCTGAAATTTGACGTTCAAAAAACGAACGTTTAAAAAACGCTTTTTGTTTGTAATCCGTTCGTTTATAGTCTCTTACCAGAAGGTAATGACGAACTGCAAAAAAACTGTTGGCAAGAAGGGCACAATGCTTGCTGTATTTTACATAAGGTGCTCGCAAATGATTGGATACCAGGTATATATCGAGGGTTCAAAGCCCCGGAGGAACACTCTTTTGTGAACAAAACAACGAAAATGGAAACGGATAACGAGGTTGAAGTCTGGCATGCCATGCGTGCCACATACCGCAGGGAGCTTGATGCGGTGCATCTTCTCGAGAAGGAGAACCTCGGCTGTTTTGTCCCCATGCAATATAAGGTAAGTATCCGTAAGGGTAAGAAAGTCCGTACTTTGGTTCCCGTCATCCGTAATCTGGTTTTTGTCCATGCACGTCCTTCCGACGTACAGCGTGTTAAGTCTCAAATTACTTATTTGCAATATATAACCGATACCCGCAGTGGTCAGAAGATAATTATTCCCGACCATGAGATGCAGCGCTTTATCGCCGTTGCCGGAACCTATAACGACCATTTGCTTTATTTCCAGCCTGAAGAGTTGAATCTGTCGAAAGGAACTAGAGTCCGTATTACGGGTGGTGACTTTGCAGGTCAGGAGGGTATTTTTCTGAAAGTAAAGGGTGCACGTGACCGCCGTGTGGTTATAGAGATACAAGGTGTCATTGCCGTTGCCATGGCCACTATCCATCCGGACCTTATCGAAGTAATCCGCTAATCTTTAATTTTTAATTTATAATTTTTAATTAATCATGTCTCTTTTAGAAGAAGCACTCCTCCTTCAGCGTGCTGCGCACGATCTGATGTATTTGGGTATGGACGGGAGTCCTATCTATAGTGATGACTTGTCGCGTCGTAATGGTGAAGTTTATCGTTTGACTACAACTTTGTATAATTCCGGCACTTGGGGCACTACAGTGGAGGAACAGGCCAATGTATGTCTCGCTCTTTTAATGGGTTATAGTGCCTCGTTTGTCGACCACGGTGAGAAACAGCAGCATGTGCAGGAGGTTCTGAACCGTTGTTGGGATATTCTGGATACTCTTCCCGCATCTTTGCTGAAGCTCCGTCTGCTCACTGCTTGTTATGGAGAGGTTTTCGATGAGCCTTTGGCAGATGAAGCTCACTCCATCATTGCCTCTTGGAATGCTGCATTGCTGACTGCCGAACAGCAGGAAGCTGTTGATGAGTTTCAGAACGTGATGGAGAATCCTTATCCGTGGGAGGAAGTGAAAGACTAAGCGTCTCGCAATGTTCCCATTTGATAACCATTCATGTAGCTTGTTTAAAAAGAAGTTTGTTGCAAGCTAATGTTAAATTCAAAACCAATTAATTAACAAAACTCGGTTTAGGTCACAGTTATGTACCCTTTCAAAGGGAGAGGCCTTGAATAGAGCTTACCATATATATGTTTAACTTAGAGAAATTTATAGCTGATTCGGTGACTTCACGCCCTGTCAGCATGTTTGCAGCAGATATTGAGGCGAACCGGAAAACACTTATCGCTGAAATTAAGAATAAGAAAGTATGTGTCATAGGTGGTGCCGGATCAATCGGTTCCAGCTTCATAAAGGCGGTGTTGCGCTTTGAACCCAAAAGTGTCGTTATCGTTGACCTCAACGAGAACGGATTGGCTGAGTTGGTTCGTGATGTGCGTTCTACTGAAGGACTCTATGTGCCAGAGGAGTTTCGCTGTTACACCCTCAATTTTGCAGATTCTATCTTCGAGCGTATCTTTCGCGAGGAGAAAGGTTTCGATATTGTAGCCAATTTCTCAGCTCACAAACATGTGCGTTCTGAGAAAGATCGCTATAGTGTACAGGCACTTATTGAAAATAACGATATCAAGGCAAAGAAGTTGATGGATTTGCTCACTGTATATCCACCAAAGCATTTCTTCTGCGTTTCTACAGATAAGGCCGCCAATCCAGTGAACATCATGGGCGCATCAAAGCGCATCATGGAAGATTTGGTAATGGCTTACAACAAGTATTTTAAAGTTACAGCTGCACGTTTTGCTAATGTAGCATTCTCAAATGGTTCACTTCCTGATGGATGGTTGCATCGTTTGCAGAAAAAACAGCCATTGGCAGCACCTTCTGATGTAAAACGTTATTTCGTATCACCAGAAGAATCGGGTCAGATCTGTATGTTGGCTTGTATTCTTGGTAAGGGTGGCGAAGTATTCTTTCCTAAATTGGGAGAAGACCAGATGCTGACCTTCTCTGCTATCTGTGACGACTTCGTGAAAGCTGAAGGCTTCAAGAAAGTCGAGTGTGATAATGAACCTGCTGCTAAGCAGTATGCAGCCAATATGAGTTACGAAAGTGATTCTTATCCTGTTGTTTATTTCAAGAGCGATACGACCGGTGAGAAGGCTTACGAAGAATTTTATGTTCCTGGAGAACAAATCAATATGGAGCGCTATATGGCGCTTGGTGTTGTAGAGGAAACAACAAGACGTCCTATGGAAGAGGTTAATCAGTTTTTCATTGATCTTGAAACCCTTTTCTCTAATGAAGATTTCACCAAGGCTCAGGTTGTAGAAGCTATTAAGAAGTTTATCCCTAACTTCGAGCATGAAGAGACCGGTAAGAACCTTGATCAGAAAATGTAATATTGAAAAGTATCCTTGAGAGTTTAACTCGAAAACAATAGAGAATAAACATGGCTGATTATAAAAATACGGTAGACTTTATTAAGTCAGTATATGGTAACCAAGAGTTTACCCCACTGGCTGTTCCCGTTTTTGTGGGCAATGAAAAGAAATATCTCAATGAGTGTATTGATACCACCTTCGTTTCTTCTGTAGGTAAGTTTGTTGATCGCTTTGAAGAAGATATGGCTAAATATACAGACGCTAAGAAGGCTGTAGTTTGTGTGAGCGGTACCAATGCACTTCACATGGCATTGCAGTTGGTTGGCGTCAAAAAGGATGATGAAGTGCTTACACAGGCGCTGACCTTCATCGCTACTTGTAACGCATTGAGTTACATTGGTTCTCATGCCGTATTTTTGGATGTTGACCGTTCTACAATGGGACTCTCTCCAGATGCCATGAAAGCATGGCTCCAAAAGAATGCAGAGGTTCGTAAGAACACTCGCATTGGAGAACTCGATAAGAGTTTTGATTTTGCATATCAAGAAGATGAACTTGCATGTTACAACAAGAATACTGGTCGTAGAATTAAAGCTTGCGTACCAATGCACTCATTCGGTCATCCAGTACGCATCGAGGAAATTGCAGCACTTTGTGCAGAATGGCATATCGAACTTGTTGAGGATGCTGCAGAATCTATAGGTTCAACTTATAAAGGCAAGCATACCGGTACCTTTGGTAAGGTAGGTGCTATCAGCTTCAATGGTAACAAAACAATCACCACTGGTGGTGGTGGTATGTTGCTTTTCAATGATGAGGAGTTTGGTGCTTATGCTAAGCATATAACCACTCAGGCTAAGATACCCCATCGTTGGGAGTTCCGTCACGATCATGTAGGCTACAACTATCGTATGCCTAACATTAATGCTGCCCTTGGTTGTGCCCAGCTGGAAAATCTTGATAAGTATGTGGCAAGCAAGCGCAAGGTTGCTGCAGAATATGAAGCATATTTCAAGAATGTAAAGGATATTGAGTTCTTTGTAGACTCTCCAGATACCTATTCAAACTATTGGCTCAATGCTGTTATCCTCAAGGATAAGGAAGCACAGATTGATTTCCTTACTCAGACAAACGATAATGGTGTTATGACTCGTCCTATCTGGGAACTCATGAATCGTTTGCCAATGTTTGAGAATTGTGAGAATGACGGATTGGAGAACACCATCTACTTTGCTGATCGTGTAGTTAATATCCCAAGCTCTGTACGTCCTTCTGATTTACCAAGGGAATAATGAATAAACCACTAATACTTATAGGCGGAGGCGGTCACTGCAAGTCGGTGATTGAAGCTGCTGAGAGCGCTGGCTACAGCATTCTTGGGATACTTGATATGCCTGAGGATGTAGGTAATGAGGTACTCCCTGGTTATAAGGTGATTGGTACTGATGATGATATTCCTACATATGTTGATCAGGCAGAATTTGTCATTACTGTTGGCTTTATCATGAATCCGATCATTCGTATAAAGATTTTTAATAAAGTAAAAGAAGCTGGCGGTAAGTTGGCGACTGTTGTTGCCTCAACTGCTCTTGTATCTAAATATGCAACAATAGGTGAAGGTACAGTTGTTCTCCACCATGCATTTGTAAATGCAAGTGCAAAAGTAGGCAAGAATGTCATCATTAACACTTTTGTTAATATTGAACATGATGCCGAAATTGGCGACCAATGTCATATTTCAACAGGGGCAATGATCAATGGCGAATGCAAGATAGGAGAACGAGTATTTGTCGGCAGTCAATCTGTATTGGCTAATTGCATCACAGTCGGTGAAGACATAATTATTGGAGCCGGTTCCGTTGTCAGAAAATCTATATCAAAGAAAGGTATTTATGCAGGTAATCCTGCCATTATCAAAGTAAAAACGAAATGAATGATACTGTCATATTGACTTTTACTTATCCTCTGATAGAACCTTATTTTGAAGATTTTTTAAAATCTTGTGAAACTCAGACAAATAAGGAATTTGATATTATTATTGTGAATGATGGGCTTACATCATTACAATCAATGATCGATTGTCATCCATCACTGAATGTTTTTATAAAAGATTACAAAGGTACAATTTCAGAGAATCGTATTTATGGTTTGAATCTAGCTAAGCAGAAAGAATATAAGTATGTTATCCTTGCAGATAGCGACGATTTCTTTTCTGCAAACAGAGTACAGAAAACGAAAGATCTCCTATCCAAGTATGAGATTGTTGCCAATGAGTTTGATTTGGTTAATATAAATGGGGAAGAGCTTGTTACTAATTATATTTCTCACAGATTGAAAAATGGGATTATAATAGGTTTTGAATTTATCAAGGAGAAAAATGTAATAGGTTTTTCAAATTCTGCATTTCGTGCAGGACTCATACCGGAGAAACTATCAATACCCCAGGATGTTGCAGTAGTTGATTGGTTCTTTTATACATTACTACTTCATGCTGGACATAAGGCTGTCTTTTCAAATGAGATGATTACATATTATCGTCAGTATAGTGATAATATGATTGGTATCAATAATGAAACACTAGATAACTATAAAAAGAAGTTGGCACTAAAAGCAATGCATTATAGATATCTTTCATCTTCTTTTACGGAATTTGAAGAATTAGCAAAAAAATATAGTAAAGAGAAAAAACTGACTGATATTCAGGTCTCTACTTTATTGCAAAATAATAAAATTATATATCCTCTTTGGTGGGAAAATATTAAAATATAAGATATGGGTAAATATCCTTACATCGTAGCAGAAATCGGTGGTAACCATAATGGTGATATCGAGTTAGGAAAAAAAATGATCAAGGCAGCAAAGGAATGTGGTGCTGATGCTGTTAAGTTTCAACTCTATAGAAGAGAGGATCTTTGGACAGAAGATCATTTGAAGGAACTTAATGATGGAGTTGTAAAATTGGAAAACGTTTCTAATTGGTCAACTAAGGAACTTGGGCTTAACAACATCTTTGAGCAGGTTGATAAGTTTGCAGTACAAGAGCAGGAGCACATTGAATTTTTTAATTACGCTCGTGAACTTGGTATTGATTATGGTACATCTGCATTTACAAAGAAGGATGTTGACTTCTGTATTGATCAGAAATGTGCAAATCTCAAGGTCGCATCTTGTGATGTAACAAATCTAGATCTTATAGAGTATGTAATTTCTAAAGACTATCCTACACAGATCGCACTCGGTATGGCAAGTCTTGCAGAGATTGAAGCTATTGTAAAGCTTATACCAGAGAGATTCAAGCATAATGTGACACTTTTACATTGTGTTTCACTATATCCTCCTAAGGATGAATATGTCAACCTCAATTTCCTTCATACACTTCGTCAAGCATTGGGCATGGAAGTCGGTTATTCTGACCATACATTTGGATTTTCTATACCTCTAGCGGCCATTGCACTTGGAGCTACTGTAATTGAAAAGCATTTTACTCTTGATAAGAATCTTCCAGGTTGGGATCACAAAGTATCTGCAAATCCTGAAGAAATGCGTATTATTGCATCAGAGTCTAAGCGAATTGTTGATGCGTTAGGAAATGGAATTAAGGTCGTTTCTGATGATGAAATAGCAAAGCAGAAAAAATTCCGTAGAAGCATTACAACTGCAAATTCGCTTAAAGCTGGTCAGGAAATCACTTATAACGATATTCTCTTCAAACGTCCTGGAACAGGAATCCCGGCAGATAGGTTTAAAGAAGTTATCGGTCGTCATGTAAATCGTGACATTGAGGAAAATAAAACTTTGTTTTGGGAGGATCTAGTAAAATGATAGCTATTATTCCTGCTCGTGGAGGTTCTAAAGGACTTCCAGGAAAAAATATCAAGGAGATGTGTGGTAAGCCTTTGATTGCATATACAATTGAGGTAGCCCTTAAATCCAAATCTATTGATCATGTCATTCTTTCTACTGATGACGAGGAAATAGCTACGGTTGCTAAAAAATATGGAGCAGAGGTTCCTTTTATGCGCCCTGCAGAATTGGCTTCAGACACTGCAATGGCTGTAGATAATTATATCTATACCATTGGCAGACTAGAAAAAGAATGGAACACAAAGATTGATTCATTTGTTGTTCTTCAGCCAACATCGCCTCTTCGTATAGCAGAAGATGTTGATGGTGCAGTTGAATTATTTAATACCCGAAAAGCCGATTCTGTAGTCACTTATGTAAAAGAGGCTCATCCTGTTTTTTGGCATAAGAAAATTGATGAAAACAATAAACTAGAAGATCTTTTCGAAGGTACTATTGCTAATCGTCAGGAACTTCCTACAACATATTACCCTAATGGTGCGGTATATGTATTTTCTACTGAAATGATCCGTCAGAAAAATTATTATACAGATAAGTCTTATGCTTATATTATGCCAAGAGAAAGATCTGTAGATATTGATTTCATTGATGATTTTAAATATGCCGAATTTTTGATGGTATCACGTAATATTAAATAAAAAAATGAAAAACATAGTATATATTGTTCATGCTGTTGACACAGAAGGCCCGCTGTACGAATCAACAAAAGCTACGTTTGAACGCCTAAATGCTACCTTTGGTATTAAACTTGAGCCTACACATGAAAATTTAGTTAAGCTTAGGAATAAAGAAATAGTTTTGGATGGTATTGAGGATGAAGTGTCTAAATTCTTGGATCCTGCCTTGCAAAATTACAATGATACATGGGATAAAATTGAGAAAATGCATGAACGCATTCTCTCAGATGAATTTCGATTTGCTAATCCAGATTCTTTTGGAAATGGATGGATTTACAACTGGTTCTGTATGGATCATGTTGGTTATGAATATAATCCTCGTCATAGAGATATGGGTTATCATAATATTTATGATCGCTATCTTGAAATTCTAGATAAGTATGGTAGATATAAGGATGATGTCCAGTTCCATTTTCATCCTATGTCACATTATAAAGAGGCTAATAGAGCGGGAAAATCATACGAGCATTCCAAAACATTGTATCAGATTTTATCCCGTAGAATTATTGATCGTGAATTTTTCCCTGCAGCATTCCGAGCAGGATGTGTAACCGAACGACCTGATGCAAACTGGTTCTTGGAACAGTGGATTCCTTTCGATTGTTCAAATTTCGCTGTTGAGGATCACAATAAGGAGATGCATAAAGATCAGAAGAATGGTCAGGCTGGGGATTGGAGACGTGCACCTCACGATTGGAGTGTCTACCATCCAGACATTTACGATTATCAGGTTCCTGGATTATGTCATAGATCAATAGGCCGATTCTTAAACATTGTTTCTCGTTATGGAAATATAACTGAGGCTGAGGTTGAAAAGGCATTTAAAAGAGCAAATGATGGAATTCCAACTCTGTTAGGTATGTTTAATCATGATTTCCGTGATATGGGTAAAGAAGCTGAATATGTTCAATCTATATTACAGCCAATTGCAAAGAAGTATCCAGATGTAAAATTCAAATATTCTCGCGTAAAAGATGCCTTTAACGCTGTACTAGGACAAGAAGAACAACCTTTGGAATTAGATATAAAACTTGATGGTGAAAACCTTGAAGTTCATTGCACTAAGGGGAAAGTGTTTGGACCACAACCATATTTAGCTGTAAAGACTAAAGATGGCAGATATTTCCATGATAACTTTGACTTTGGAATGGATGGAAATAGCTGGTATTATGTATTTAATGAAAATATGTTACGTCTCAATGATGTCGATACTATAGGTATTGCAGCAAATAATGAGACTGGATATACTTTTGTTAAGACTATTAAAGTCAACGGATAATCGTATTTAAGATATATTATTATCATGGATATGCAGCAACATATAATTAATAGTAATAGGAGCTTGTTAGACGCTCTAAAAGCCATAACAAACATTCAGAATAGTCCTCTTGTATTATTTGTCATTAATGATGATGGTAAAATGATGGGAACATTAACTGATGGAGATTCTCGTAGGGCATTAGTTTCAGGAGTGAGTGTTGATGATTGTGTAGAGAAGGTAATGCATCGAAATTTTAATTATCTTCGAAAAGGCGTTAATGATGATGCTGCACATATAAAAGAACAGAGACTGTTAAAAATGACATTAGTCCCTATTCTTGATGATAATGATCATATACTTGAGATAATAAACCTTGATAAATACCATACAAGATTACCGATTGATGCGGTTTTAATGGCAGGTGGTAAAGGTGAACGTCTTCGCCCTTTAACAGAAAAGACTCCAAAACCTCTTTTGCCTGTTGGTGAGAAAGCCATTATTGATCATAACATTGATCGACTTATAACTTATGGTGTTAATCATATAAATGTTACGGTAAATTATCTTGCAGAACAGATTGAGGAGCACTTTAAAGAAAGTCGTGATGGCGTAAAAGTTCATACTGTACGAGAGCCTAAATATCTCGGAACGATTGGGGCTGTTAGGTTTGTTGAAACATTTTACAATGACACAGTTTTGGTCATGAATAGCGATCTTTTTACCAATATTAATTATGAGGATTTTTATATTCATTTTTTAGAACATGATGCAGATATGAGTGTTGCAGCAGTCCCTTATAGTATAAGTATTCCTTATGGCATAATGGATATAGAAGGAAAAAGAGATATTAAAGGTCTTATTGAAAAACCTACATATAACTATTACGCAAATGCGGGAATATATTTGATTAAGAAGGACGTATTGGATTTCATTCCTAGGGATTCTTTTTATAATGCTACAGATTTAATAGAGGAGTTAATAAGTCGGGGGTGGAAGGTCATTCGTTTCCCTTTAAATGGAACTTGGATTGATATAGGTAATCCACAGGAATATCAAAAGGCAAATGAATTGGTAAAACATTTGGTTTAATTATCATATCAGATGATTTGTATAATTATACTGTTAATTAATTAGTTAAAACAGTAGTTTATTCGTAGACAATATGTTGAAGGTAGTTAAATTTGGAGGAACCTCACTTGCCGACGCTGTGCAATTTGCTAAGGTAAAAAGTATTGTGGAATCAGATGATACTAGAAAAGTTGTTGTTGTATCAGCACCAGGGAAACGAACTCCTGATGATTATAAAGTAACAGACTTATTGTATTTATGCGCTGCACATCTTAAATATAAAGTATCTAGTAAAGATATTTTTGAAATGATACGCTCACGATATAAAGACATCGCAATAGAGCTAAAACTATCCATTGATATTGACAAAGAGTTTGATATTTTATGGAATCAAATGCAACAAGGAATAACTGAAAATGAACTCGCATCAAGAGGTGAGTATTTTTCTGCAAGATTAATGGCAGATTATTTAGGATATACTTTTATTGATTCTATAAATTGGGTTAAGTTCAATTTTGATGGGACTATTAATTATGAAACCTCATATAATGCTTTATTACAAATTACAGAAGGCAATAAAGTTGTGATACCAGGCTTCTATGGTGTAATGCCGGATGGACGTGTGCATACATTTACAAGAGGTGGAAGCGATGTGACTGGCGCGTTAGCGGCTGCAGCGTTAAAGGCTGATGTATATGAGAATTGGACAGACGTATCTGGTATACTCATGGCCGATCCTCGTATTGTGAAAGATCCGGAGCCAATCAGGTCTGTCACCTACAGTGAGCTTAGAGAACTTAGTTATATGGGGGCTTCTGTTCTTCACGAAGAGGCTGTTTTCCCTGTTAGGGAAGCCAATATTCTTCTTAATATTCGTAATACAAATGAACCGTCAAATATAGGAACAACAATACTTGAAAAAATATCAGAAGATACAAGTAATATTCATATAACGGGTATTGCTGGTCGAAAAGGAATGACTGTTATATCAATATCAAAAAATAGTATATCTGCTGAACCGGGAGCACTAATTAAAGTGCTTGATATTTTGGCAAAGCGAAATATTAATGTTGAATATATACCATCTGGCATTGATAGTATTTCTATTGTAGTATCTTCAGAAAGAGTAGAGAAATGTCTATATGAAATGTTGGGTGAGATACAAAAAAAAATTAAACCTGACAAAATTGCAGCGTTGGAACATATAGCAACAATAGCTGTTGTTAGTCGAAAGTTTTCTAAAATACCCCATTTGCAGGGTATGATATTAGATGCATTAGGTGATCAAGATATTGTTATTAAGTTGATTGTTCAAGGTGCAGATGGTTTAAATATAATTATAGGTGTTGATGAAAATGTATTTGAAAAGTCCATTCAAGCATTGTATCAAAGGTTCCTATTTTGATTAAACTGAATATTTCTGCATTTATTCTTTAAGAAAAGATTGTTATGATAATATTAATTAAAAAATAAATAATATGAATATCGTTATTTGCGGCTTCGGCCGAGCTGGTAAAGCTATGGCGAAAAAGGTGTTGTACTCTGATAAGCATGATCTTTCAATGGTACTATGCCGGAAGGAAAGTAAAAATGCTGGTAAGGATATCGGTGATTTATTAATTGAAAACAATAAAGTTGAATTTGGAGTTAAAATCACTCCTATAGAAGAAGCAGTAGAATTTTTAAAAGATCAAGCGGTTGACGTTGTAATTGATTTTTCTAGACGTGAAATGGCTTTACCTTTAATTGAGTTTTGTGGAAAAATTGGGGCAAATCTCGTTCTTTGTACAACAAATCATACAGTAGAAGAAATTAGCTTGTTCAGGGAAATGGCTCATTCTCTTGGGGTTGGTATCGTATATGCACCAAATCTGACAGTAGGAGTCAATCTTTTGATGGAATTTGTTAAGAAAATAGCAAATGTATTACCTGATTTTGATTTTGAAATAATAGAAAAGCATCCAAAGGATAAAGCAAAAGTAACAGCGACAGCCAGGATGATTTCTCAAGCTATAAATAGAGGCGAAGTCCCTATTCACTCTGTGCGTATGAACGGATATGTTGGTGTTCATCAAGTGATTTCTACAAATGGTGATGAACGTATTACTATAACGCATGAATCTCTTACTCGACGTGCATTTGCAAATGGTGCAATACTTGCCGCTGAATTTATCCAGGACAAGAAACAATTCTTCTTAATGAAAGACGTAATAAGAGAGATAGAGGAAAAGGCATTGTTAGGACAAAACTGATAATATGAAAGATCCCATTTTTATCGGTTCATCTGTTGCTATAGTAACCCCCTTTACCAATGGAATGATAAATTATGATAGATTCCATGAACTTATTGATTGGCAAATTGCGTCTGGTACATCTGCTATAACTGTCTGCGGTACTACTGGAGAAAGTTCAACACTTTCTAGCTGTGAATACGAAGAACTTTTATTCAAATGTGTAGAGTTTGTTGATGGCCGGGTTAAGGTTATAGCTGGTGCTGGTAGTAATAATACAATGCATGCTCTTGATTTATGCCATAAGGCAGAAGATATTGGTGTAGATGGACTTTTAATTGTTACGCCCTATTACAACAAGACTACACAACCTGGGCTTATTAATCATTATACCTATATTGCGGATAGGGTGAAAACGCCAATAATCATGTATAGCGTTCCTAGTCGCACAGGAATGTCGTTAAGTATTGAAGCATTAAAAATATTGTCACAACATCCAATGATTAACGGATTGAAAGATGCCAATAGCAACCTTTCTCAGATGGTAGGTACTATTGCTGAATGTGGTGATAATTTAAATATATGGAGCGGTAATGATGATGAAACCGTTGCTTTAATGTCAATGGGCGCAAAAGGTGTAATCTCCGTTTGGGCAAATATTGAACCTGATAAAGTGACATCTCTTACAGAAGCATGTATTAATGGGGATTATAAAAAAGCTGCTCAGATTCAATCTGATGCGTATGAATTAATAAAGGCTCTTTTTTGTGAGACTAATCCAATCCCTGTGAAAGAAGCCATGAACATCATGGGCTTAAATGTTGGAGATTGCAGGATGCCATTATTTTCAATGCAGCCTCATAATATTGTCAATCTAAAAGAAATTTTATTAAAAAAAGGATTAATAAGAGAAAAAAACGGGATATAAAGTAGCTATAGTAGGTGCAAGCGGAGCCGTCGGCCAGGAGCTTTTAAAAATCCTAGAAGAAAGAGACTTCCCAATGGATAATCTAGTGTTGTTTGGTTCTGAGCGGTCAGTTGGTCGAAAGTACACTTTCAGGGGTAAGGTACGAGGTGGAATTGTTGCAGCACAATGACGATTTCTACGTAGGTCGTGTACGTAAGGGCACTGCTCTCAATGCAGTGCAGATAGCAGAATATTTGATTAGTAAGAAATAATATTTCATATGAAGAAAAAAGCGATGATTCTTGGAGCTGGTATTGGCCAGATTCCGTTTATAAATTTATTAAAAGAGCGTGGATGTTATGTAATTGCTGTTAGTGTGAAAGGTAATTATCCAGGCTTTGAGATTGCAGATAAGTGCTATTATGTCGATACTCGAGATAAGGAAGCTATCTTAGAAATAGCAAGGGAAGAAGGTATAGACATAATTACAACAGATCAGACTGATGTATCTGTCCCTGCAGTTGCTTATGTTGCAGAGAAGATGGGGCTTAAGGGTATAGGATGTGTTACGGCAGAAAAATTTACAGATAAGTATGTAATGCGTTGTTATGCAGAAAACGCAGGTATTCCAGTTCCAAAATTTATTCAGGTCAATTGCGTTGATAATATAATTGATAAGGTGTCACGTATGGATTATCCATTGATTTCAAAACCAGTAAATAGTAGTGGAAGTCGAGGTGTTCATAGAATTGATAACCCAAATGAATTGGTAGAAAAAGTGAAGATGAGCCTAGACTCCTCTGTAGATAATAAAGTTATTATCGAGGAGTTTATAGAAGGAAAGGAGTATCTTGCCGATGGTATTGCTTTAGATGGTGATTATATAACATTGGATTTTGGTATTAAGGAATATTTTGACTTACCTGATACTTACATATCAAAAATGTGCATGTTTTCCTCAAGTGTCTTAGCAAAAAATGAGGCAGAAATCGATGTTGTAAAAACTAATACTGAATTAGTAAACGCATTTAATCTTCCATTCGGTATAACACACGCAGAATATATATATAGTGAAAAACGCCACAAAACCTATTTGGTCGAAATTGCAGCAAGAGGGGGGGGGGTATATCTTTCTTCACATCTTACACCAAGAGCTAGCGGAGTTAATTCAAACGTATTATTAATTGATTACTTAACTGAAAACAAAATAGCTAATTTTAGAAATATTAAACTAGATCAAAAGGTTTCTTGTTGGAGATGTTTTGCATTAAAACCAGGTTTTATTTCTAAAATTCAAAATGTAGAAGAAATACGACAAATTCCTGGAGTTACTGAGGCGTTTCTAGATGATTTGACTATCGGAATGAAAATTGGAGAGCTGAAAGATGATACATGCAAACTTGGTCCTATCCTTTTCCTCGGTAATAATCGTGAAGAGTGTTATGATGCTATTCAAAAAGTAAAAGATACTTTATGCATTGAAACTACTGATGAGAATAATAACATATCTGGTATAATATGGTAATTTAGTATGGAGAAGATTGGAATTTTAATGCTTAAAACATTTTTTCCTCGAATTATTGGAGACATTGGCAATCTTGATACCTTTGAGTTTCCTGTTAAAAGAGTCATTGTAAATAATGCAACATCAAAGAATGTTGTAAAAACAAGCGATAACAATTTGATAGATGATTTTATCAGAGAAGCAAAGCAATTGGAAACAGAAGGTGTTAAAGCAATTACTACTAGTTGTGGGTTTCTTGCAAGATTCCAGAATGAAATAGTAAAACATTTATCAATACCTTTTTTTTCGTCAAGTCTACTTTTGATACCTTTAATTCAAGAAATGATAGGTGATAAGACAATTGCAATATTAACAGTACGAAAGCAGACTCTTTCGGAAGAGTGTTTTTCTTCAATAAAGAGACCTTTCAATGCGGTCGTATATGGCATGGAAGGTACGCATTTCTCTGATATTTATGTCGATAATCATACTGATCTTGATGTAGACGAAGCTCGAGATGATATCTTTAAAGTAATTGATAAATTGTTAGAAGAAAATACAAACATAGGGGCTATATTGTTCGAATGTACAAATATGGCACCTTTTAGTCAGGATGTAATAACTAAATATCAACTTCCCGTTTTTGATATTTGTTCTTTAGTTAGAATGATGAATAATGTAATTTGATAATTTTAAAAATGATAACATTTAACAAGCCCTTCCTTACCGGTAAGGAAGCACATTATATGTACCAGGCTGTTTATACCGGAAGACTGTCTGGAAATGGCTTTTTTACAAAAAAATGCCAACAGTTTTTTGAGGATAAATATGACTTTAAAAAAGCTATTTTAACCACATCAGGAACTGATGCTCTTGAAATGGCCGCTATTTTATGTGATGTAAAACCGGGAGATGAGGTAATTGTACCTTCTTATACCTTTGTTTCATCTGCTCTTGCATTTGTTCGACAAGGAGCAAAAATAATTTTCGCAGACAGTTGTAAGGATAATCCTAATATTGATCCAGAAAGATTAAAAGGGCTTATAACAAATAAAACAAAAGTAATTGTGCCTGTTCATTATGCAGGCGTTGCTTGCGATATGGATAGAATAATGGACATTGCCAATCGCCATAATCTTTTTGTAGTAGAGGATGCTGCGCAAGCAATCGATTCGTATTATAAAGGAAAGCCTCTTGGAACTATTGGCCATTTCGGATGTTTTTCATTTCACGAAACGAAAAATGTTACTTCTGGTGGTGAGGGAGGATTGCTAAGTGTTAATGATGAAGCCTATCTTCGTCGCGCTGAAATTATTTGGGAAAAGGGAACCAACCGTGCGGAATTTTTCCGTGGTATGGTTAACAAATATGGTTGGGTCGATACAGGATCAAGTTTTCTACCATCGGAAATTAATAGTGCTTTTTTGTGGGCTCAACTTGAGAGCTTGGATCAAATTCAAAATCGACGCAAAGAGATGTGGGGGGCGTATTATGAAGGCCTTAAAGATCTTGCAGATAAAGGCTTCTTTTCTTTGCCAGATATTCCAGAATATGCAACAAATAATGCTCATATGTTTTATCTTGTCTGCAGAAGCCTAGATGAAAGAACAAAATTGATATCGTATCTTAAAGATAAAGACGTTAATGCTGTATTTCACTATTTGAGTCTACACTTGAGTGATTATTACAAAGATCATCATGAAGGTATAATCCCCAACCTTCCAAATTGCGATAGATTTGCTGACTGTTTAGTTAGATTGCCCATGTTCTATGAACTTAAAGATGAAGAGGTCCAGATTGTAGTCGATGCGATAAAGGAATATTTTCTATAATATATTAAATGGCTGATACATTCATATCAAAGTGGAATTCGCTAAATCTAATCAAAGTCACACTATACAATGGATAGGCATCTGCTTGGAAAAACTAGAAAGACTGAGTATGAATATTTTTGACACATATATTTATTGTTATTGGCTTAAAGTTTAGATTTTATTTCGAGAAACCCATTTTTTTTTCGTATGCGTTATTGATAATTGTTGAAATAATGAAAAGAAAGATTGGGCTTAATAAATTTTTAAGAAGTAATGGTAGACGCAAAACGATTGGCTAAAAATACATTATTAATGTACATTCGTATGATACTCATTATGTCTGTGAGTATCTATACGTCTAGAGTCGTGCTTGAAAAATTAGGAGTTGATGACTATGGATTGTACAATGCAGTCGCTAGTATAGTTGCAATGGTTACATTTCTTAATATCACTTTATCTACGAGTACTTCCAGGTTTCTTACATTTGACTTAGGAAAAGGAAATTTAGAAAATCTAAAATATACATTTTCAACATCTTTCTTTTCGCATTTGATATTAGCTGCAATAATAGTATTATTATTAGAAACTATTGGTTTATGGTACATCTTGTATAAGTTTGTAATACCACAAGGTCGGGAATTTGCAGTTTATATGGTATTTCAAATATCTGTCCTTACTACGGCGTTAGCAGTAATACAAGTACCCTATACGGCTGCTATTATGGCCCATGAAAATATGAATGTGTATGCTTATGTTGGAGTTTTTGATGTGTTTGTACGCTTAGGTATTGTCTTCTTATTAGGTATATTTTCAATAGATAACCTTATTTTTTACGCTTTACTAGTTGCTGCAGTTCAAATGCTTGTTATGTTAACATATATCATTATCAGCCACCGCAAATATGAAGAGACACATATTGTTAAGCATTTCAATAAAAATACCTTCAAGGGGATGATGGGCTTTATAGGATGGACATTGCTGGCAAATCTTACTAATACTGTCAAGGTGCAAGGATCAACAGTCCTACTTAATTTATTTTTTGCGCCTGCAATTATAGCAACTAAAGCGCTGGCAAATCAGATAACTCAAGCAGTTATGCTGTTTGTCAATAATTTCCGTGTAGCATTAAATCCTCAGATAATTAAAAGCTATTCTGCAGGGGAGTATAATGAGTTCAAAGAATGGAGTTTACGCTCAACGGTTATATCTTGTGACTTATTGCTACTACTTAGTCTCCCATGTGTTGTAACATTGAAGACTATTTTTAAAATTTGGCTTGTTGAAGTACCTCCTCTCGCGGTAGAATTTACACAAATAGCAATAATTGGTCAAATAATTGAGTCGATATCTTCATCAACTTATATACCTTTTGTGGCATCTGGTAAACTTAAATCAAATGCATTGTGGGGTATTGTAACGGGGGGTGGATACTTTGTGGCATTATATTTAATATTTGAGTATGATGGAGGTGCTTTATGGGTACAGTGGCTTTATCTATTATTAAGTATTTTAGGTGTATTTATCTTACGTCCATATCTCTTACATAAGGAGGTCGGTTTTAATTATAAGGAAATTTTTATTTGTATATGGGATTGTTTCAAGCCGATTTTTGTTGCCTGTTCTTTATCATACATACTTATGCTTTTGTTTGGTGAAGAGTTATGGGAGCAAGTTACGTTATTTATAACAGATTTCATATTGACTGGTTTTGTAATATGGGCTTTTTTAGAGAAGCCTATGAGAGTATATGTACATAATTATGTGAAATTATTGATGAACAAAATAAGATGAATATTTATATATTTATTACAACCTCTATTAAGGTCGCTGGTGGTAGTCAATGCTATACTGCGGCTAAAGCTAAATTTCTTGAAGAAAATGGATGGAAGGTAATTGTTTTCTTCCAGGGTGATAGAGTACTTGAACACAAATGTTTGATAGATTATTTTAATAAGTTTTTAGGATGTGATGTAACAGGTATTTCAAATCCTCCTTTTATGTACCCCAAATGGTTGAGAAATAAAATCCTCAATAAAATGTTAAATCTTATTGGTGAATATAGATATAGTGACCAGATAATAATAGAATCTCATGAAGACTCATATTCGCAATGGGGGGAAATTTTAGCTTCAAGAATTAATGCACGACATTATGTATTCTTGATGAATGAACATTATAGAGGGGTGAATTCCTTTTATGAAGATAAAATAGATTTTTATGACTTCAAATTTAATCGTAGAGAAATTGAAGGGACACAAACAACATATGATCGTTTATTTGAAGGTTATAGAACAATATTACCAGAAGAAATTCATGGTGTTAGAAAATTGGATGAATGCCCTATTCAAGATTATAGATGTGAAATAATTGACGATATTCAAAAGAAGGATTGGAATATTTGTTATATAGGTCGTGGCAATAAACCTTATGTTCAAAATATCCTTAAAGATGTTGGCACGTTTGCAAATAAGCATAAATCCAAGTCTATCCAATTATTAACAGTAGGAGATATGGATATACATCGTGATGAAATAAATAGGATTTTGCTTGAAAACGAAAATTTAGTTGTTAGGGAATTAGGCTATCTTCATCCGTTACCTTTGAGTTTATATGAAAAAGTAGATGTAGTAATAGCAGGATCAGGTAGTGCTCGCCATTCATGCGAGGAGGGTGCAATAGTAATTGTAGCTGATACAGAAACAAGGATGTCTGATGGCATTTTAGGATATGAAACTTTGAATTCTGTTTATAAGAGTGATGATAGCGTATGCTCTGATTTTTCTGATGCTCTAGAGCGGGTGTTTGTAGAAAAGGTTCAGCTAAATTTACCATATCGTTTCCCTCCAAAACTGGGAGTTGAGAAACAAACTGAGCAGCATTTCGAACTTTTTAATATGTCGGATAGAAAATACGAGTATTATGACGAAAAGAAATTAGTTGAAGGAAAGCGTAATTGGAAGTTCGTAGTAAAAATTGCATTTCATAATTATTTTCCTAATATTACCAGTTTTTTGATTAACCATAAATAATCAATAAGTATACGGTAATAATTATATCGCATAAATGATTGAGCATGAGAGAATCTGCATCTTTTTATTATATTGTCTGGGGAATAATATTGATATTAGCTTTATATGAGAGATATATTAAGCGTCCATATAGAAAGGAATTTGTTGCTATTATATTGATGATTTCCGCAGTCATAGTAGGTTGTCGATATAGAGTTGGTGCAGACTGGGCAAATTATGTTCAATTTTATTATAGTGGTTCCATAATCGGTAATGACGGATATGAAAGAGGTGTTGAACCCTTATATGTTTTTGCACAAACTATTTTTCATGGCCTTGGTTTAACTCATGCGGTTTTTTTCTTTTTTTTATCGATAGTTACCCTTGGTTGCTACTATAAAGCATCAAAATTATTAGGAATAAAGTATTTTATGACGGTATTCTTTATATATCTTTCTTTAGTGTTCCTAAACTATCAATTTAATGTTATACGTCAAGGCGTAATGGCTGCTTTTGTATGGTTGGCTTTCGCTTATAAAGCTAATGGAAAATATCGAGCATGCATAGTATCTCTATTAATAGCATTAGGCTTTCATTATACCACAATTGCTTTTGTTCCCTTTATCTTTTTGGGAGATAGGCGCTTCTCGATTTTTGAGGTGCTTGTAATAACTATGCTTTCTTTTACATGCTTGATATTGGATGTTAGTTATAAAATCCTTTCGTTGTTTCCTATATTAATGGTTCTTGATAGAACATCAAATTTTGTTACAAGCGAAACTTTTTATGTAGAAGGTGGATTATCTTTTGGTATGATAGTAATGCTTATTGTTTTTCTTTTTGTGTATATATTTTTTAGAAAAGAATATGTATCTAATCCTCGATTGAGAATGCTTGCAAATATGATTCTTTTCGATTTCATGTTATCTTGCATGTTTAATACCTTTTCAATATTGCAAGAAAGGGTATGTAGAGTAATGTTCTTTTCTATGGTATTTTTACTTCCTTTAATTGTAGAAAAGATAAAGAAGTCAGAAGTTAGAGCTATCGCTATGACTATAATTGTTATTTATGCCTTCTCTGCATATATCAAGACATTTGCTATTCATGACGATGGGTATTCAACTCTATTGCCTTATGAAATAGAATTGTCGCAATTATTTATAGGATCTCATTAAATTAAAATCAATGATAAAAGTAGATTTAGTATTCTCCAAGTCTGTATATGGGCAAGCTGGTGATCGTACATTTGTTAGATGTATGGGTGAGCATAAAGAATTGTTTGCTCAAAATGGTGTAGATTTAAGAATAATTACACCTGATTTGTATTCATCACAAAGTTTGAATTTTATTAGACCAGTTAAGGCAACTTGGAAGCATTCAGTTGCTATGTTCATCACAAAATATAGCGCTTTGGCTACTAGATTATTTATTTATTTAAAGGATAATAAGCGTGCCCAAAGCATTGCGAAGTACTATAGCAAAATGTCAGACAAGGGTGATGTTGTTGCCTTTCAAGATATGATTGATTGTTTTGAGTATCTTAAACACTATAATCACTTTAACCAAAAGGTATTGCTTACGCTACATACTAATGGCGATTTTTGGTCTATGTGGTATTTCACTTTGCCAAAATTAAAGAGTAGGGCTATGAGTGGGTTTAGAAATAATATTGAGCAGGTCTTACTTAAAGGGGTCGATAATTTTGGATTTGTTGCTGATTTACCTAGAAATCAATTTTGTATCAAATATAATTGGGATGATAAAAAGTCTTTTTATGTTTATAATGGGATAAATACCAAATCTTTCGAACCTATGGCTATACCAGATAAGGTCAAGCTTATATGTGTTGGTACTCTTAATTCACGAAAAAATCAAATTGGTATCTTAAATGCAATTGCTAAATTGAGCGTACAAGATCAACAACAGATAGAAGTTACATTTGTTGGTGGTGGCGAAGATAGAAGTCTTCTGGAGGCGAAATCTCAAACAATAAAAACTAATGTGACATTTACAGGTACAACTAGTGAGGTGGATAAATATTTAAATCAAGGGAATCTTTTTTGCCTTTATTCTAAGGCTGAAGGTCTGCCGATATCAATTATTGAGGCAATGCGAGCAGGATTGCCGGTAATTGGTAGTAGGATAGCTGGTATTCCAGAATTAATTATTGATGGTGAAACAGGGTTTGTAGTAGATCTTGATGATACCTTACTATCAGATAGATTACATTATATTATTAATCATAAAGAATTATTGCCAAAAATGGGTGAAGCTTCATTTAGACTTTTCGAAAAGCAATTCACAATAAGGGCAATGGTTGAGAAATATTCAAAAGTATATAAAGATGAATGATATTGCAATTTATGGTGCAGGTGGATACGGAAGGGAAATTGCTTGCCTAATCAATAATAAAATCAATAGCGAGGTTAAAGAATGGAATTTAGTTGGATTCTTTGATGATGATGAAAGCTTAAGAGGTAGTAATAATGGTTATGGTAATATAATCGGTGGTCTTGAAGAACTTAACAATTGGGATAAGCCTTTGGGAGTGGTTCTTGCTATTGCTAATCCTTCTATATTGAAACTACTTGTAAGTAAAATTTTCAATAAGAATATATATTATCCAAATTTAATTGAGCTAGGAACATCCTTTCTCGATAAAGAATCTTTCAACATAGGTAAAGGTAATATTATAGGATATGGATGTCGGTTTAGTTGCCGAAATTCGATAGGTGATTTTAATATCATTGTAGCAGAAACAGCATTTGGCCATGATGCAAAAATCGGAAACTACAATATATTATTTCCAGAAGTAAGATTATCAGGTGCTGTAGAAGTTGGTGACGAAAATGTTTTTGGCGGACGTTCATTTATAATTCAGGGGGTTAAAATAGGATCACATACTAGAATTGCTCCTGGAGCGTTTGTCTATAAGAAGACTAAGGATTATTTTTTATATATGGGTAATCCTGCGAAAAAGAATAATTTGTAAATACTAACATAATAATATTAAATATGGAACAAAAAGATTTTTTTATGGCATTGGAAGATGCTTTTGATGAAACTAATATTGAAGATTTGACATTAGAAACAAATTTTAGAGAATTGGACGAATGGAGTTCTATCACAGCCTTGTCACTAATAGCTTCTATTGATGATGCATTTGGGGTAACTTTAAGTGGCGATTTCATAAAGTCTGTTTCGACTCTAAGAGACATTTTCAGTGAAGTACAGTCAAAGGTAAAATGAATAGTAATCTGAATTTGATAACTGAAACTTCGTTTAGTCTGCAGGGTAAGAAGATTCTCATTACAGGAGCTACTTCTGGGATTGGACGACAGGTAGCTATAGATTGTGCTCGTTTTGGGGCACAGCTCATTCTTTCCGCTCGTAGTGAAGAAAGAATGGAAGAAGTTATGGCTATTTTAGATGGAGATAGTCATTCGAGCATTTTAGGTGATTTAACAGAACCTGAAACTATAAAAAGAATAGTAAGTTCTATTGATTCCGTGGATGGCATAGTATTATGTGCAGGGATAGGTAAAACATTACCTTTTAAATTCTGTACAAGAGATAATTTTGATGAAGTTTATGAGGTTAATTTTTTTTCTCAATTAGAACTTCTAAGGAATTTAGTCCGAGGAAAACACATAAGTAAGAATGCTTCTGTTGTTTTTATGTCATCAATTGGAGGCTTGAATGTATTCACTCCAGGGAATATTATTTATGGATCATCTAAAGCTGCCCTTGATTCGGCCATGAAATTTTGTGCATTAGAATTGGCGCCAAATATTCGTGTGAATTCTATTATGCCTGGAATGATTAATACTTCACTAATAAAAAATAGATCTGCTTTTTCAAGCGAACAGTTGGCAAATGACATTAAGAAGTATCCTTTAGGCCGATATGGTGAAACAGATGATATTTCAAGTGGTGTTATCTTCCTTCTTTCTGCTGCTTCAAAGTGGATTACTGGTCAAACGCTTGTCATTGATGGTGGCAGAACATTATTATAATTTATGGCTTCAATAACATTAAAAAACATTGCAATAAAAGGCATTTCAGCTGCGGTACCAAGTCATTTGGTAAAAACGACAGACTTCGACTTCTTTAACGAAAGTGATGCCGAAAATTTCATAAAGACTGTCGGTATAAAGGAACGTTACATGGCTGATGATAAGACATGTGCTTCTGATTTATGTACTGCAGCAGCAGAGCAGTTGTTGATGGATTTGAATTGGGATAAAGAAGAAATAGGATTTCTGGCATTTGAGTCTGTAACTGCGGATTACCGCACACCTCCTACTTCATGTATTATTCAAGATCGGCTTTCACTTCCTCATTCTTGCTATACTTTGGATCTTCCTATGGGATGTTGTGGGTTCATTTATGCGTTGAGTGTAGTAGGGTCATTAATGATGGCAAGCCCATCAAAAAAAGGCTTGTTATTGGTAGGAGATACAATCACGAGAATGTCCTCTCCTTATGATAAAAGTCGAGTTCCTCTTTTTGGTGACTGTGGAACTGCAATTGCTCTTGAATATGATGAAAATGCAAGTGATATATATATCGATATGGAGACATATGGTGAAGGCCATTCTGCATTGATTACACCCCATAGTGGTTTTCGCCATCAGGTAACTCCAGAATCTTTTATTTATGAAGATTTTGGTAATGGAGTTAAGCGAGCTCCTGTACATTCGGTTATTGAGGGTATGAATGTTTTTGCCTTTGCTATAACAAAACCGATAAAGGCTCTTGATCGTTTCTTGAAGAACAATAATATTGGTAAGAACAACGATGTAGATTATTTCTTGATTCATCAGGCAAACCAGATGATTGTTGACAGGGTAATTAAGAAATCACACATAGACGCAAGTAAAGCTCCTTTAAATCTTGATAGATTTGCAAATTTAGGAGGAGCTTCAATACCAATGCTTATGGCTACTTCTATTTCGGATGATCTTCGTAACCGACCACAAAAGTTACTTATGTCCGCTTTTGGTTTAGGTTTGACGTGTGGAACAGCTTATTTGGAAACACAACCTATGGTAATATCTAATTTGATTAAAATTTGATGGTTATGAAAAGAGTCTTGTATAATACTTGTGCCATTGACCCATGGATTAATGTCGCAAAGAAACTTAAAAATCAAAATGGGTGGGAACCTGTATATTGGGTAGAATATACATTTGATAACGCTTATTACTACGCAAAAAAAGACCCTTATGTGGCTGTTAAGGCGGAATTCCCCAATGTAGTATATCATAATAATATAGATGCTTGGCATGGAGTTTTTCCAGAAGAGGTCGAGAAAAACTATTGCAATTATTATCCTGATGTAGATACAGTTCTAGCTAATACAATGCATGAAGTTGAAGCATTGACTATGATGAACCGATTGGATTACGACCGTTATAGCTTTAATTTTATGGAAAGAGAGTTCCATTATTATAATCTATTTAAACATTGGCTTTGTGTCTTGGATAAATTTAAACCAGATATTGTTATCAGCGGTAATAATCCTCATCGTGTTTATGATTATGTGCTATATATCATTTGTAAGCAAAGAAATATACCTTTTATAATGTTTCAGTATTATATTGTTCCAGGTAGAATTTTTGCAACTAATGATATCTATTCAATGAATGGTAAATTTAGAAAAGACGTAGACGAAATTCTAAGTAAAGGAAAAGTGTCATACGATGAAATCGCAGAAGATATACGCGAAAGTTACGAGAATACCAAGAAAAGTTATGCCGATGGTCAACTTTGGTATATGACACAGAATCTTAAAGATGATAAGAAGGGGGCTAACTGGTTTCACCTAGCTTATAACTATTTCCATAGAACGGCCAAACAACATGGTGAGAAAGTGAGGAGATCTGCCCAAACAATATATAAAAATAAAAAATACACTTTAGAGAATACTCATTATTTCTTACCGGAATTCGCTAAGATGCGATTGGAGGCTTTTTCGTATAATAAAAAGCTTAGAAAACTTTACGAATCATTATCTGAAAATCCAGTCCCTGGAGAAAAGTATATACTATTTCCTCTTCATTATCAACCAGAAGAAACGACAAGTCCGTGTGGTGGCTTTTTTGTTAATCAGTGGTTATGTATAGAAACACTTTTAGCGAATACACCGAACGATTGGTATGTCTATGTGAAAGAACATCCTCATCAATATCTTTCTCATTTTCAAGGATGTACATCTAGGATACCTGATTTGTATCGTAATTTAAAGAAGAATCCACGTATAAGACTAATGCCTTTCAATATGGATTCAAAGGTCTTAATCAAAGATGCTATCGCTGTTTCTACAATCACTGGCACTGTTGGATGGGAAGCTTTGGTGATGGAAAAACCGGTTGTGATTTTTGGAACAATATGGTTTGAGGATTGTATTGGAACTTTAAAAGTAAAAGATTCTAAAACAGCCCATCAAATATATGAGCACATTGCGAAATTTCATTATTCAGAGGAGAATATTATAGCTTTCCTACAATCTATATCAAAGAATACCATAAAAGCGTATCATTATATGGGATATAAGGAACTTTCACATCTTGATGAAGAAAGCAGTGCTGTAAACATTGTTAAAGAGATAAATAGATTAGTAAGTAATGAATAGATTAGATAATAAGGTTTGTATTGTTACAGGAGGGGCAAAGGGAATTGGCGCAAGTATTGTGCGAAAATTTGCAGCAGAAGGTGCCAAGGTGTATATCTTTGACTTTGATGTAGCTAGTATAGAAACATGGATTAATGAAATACCTGAGTCGCAAAAAAAACTGATTATTGGTAGAAGTGTTGATATTTGCGAATTTAAAGCAGTTACCAACGAGATCATGCAAATAAAGAAAGCTGAAGGTCATATTGATGTTTTAGCTAACAATGCAGGTATTGTTTCTTACGAAATGATGAGTATGATAGATTACAACAAACTCCGAAAGATGTTCGATGTGAATGTTATAGCTTTGATTAATATCACACAAACTGTAGCACGTGTTATGGCGCGTCAGAAAAGTGGATCTATTATAAACATGGCTAGTATTGTTGGTTTACAAGGTGCAAAAGGCCAACTCTCATATTCTGCAACAAAAGGTGCAGTGATTTCTGTAACAAAGTCTGCTGCAAAGGAATTGTGTGAGAGTGGAATCCGTGTGAACGCAATTGCACCAGGAATGATTTCATCAGAGAGATTTCAAAATGTTATGCAAGAGAAATTTAGTAATAGAATAGAAACTGTTGGCTTTGGACGTCTTGGAACTCCTGATGAAGTGGCTGATGCTTTTTTGTTCTTCGCTTCTGATGAGTCAAGTTACATAACAGGACAAGTATTAGCTGTAGATGGATGTATTAATTTATAGTTGATAAGATGATATATGATATAGATAAGCATAATCCTTCATCGATTGCAGTAATAGACGACGAAGGACAGAACGTTACTTATGGCGAAATCTGTTCGTTTACAAAGAATTTTCGCGAAGCATTACCTAAAAGGACCTTGGTGTTTATCTTGGCTCAGAATAATTTGGGCACTTTACTTGGTTATTTAGGTTGTTTGCAGAATAAAGTAGTACCCTTGATTATAAGTTTGAATACAGACCATGAATTGTATAATCGATTTATTGATATGTACCATCCTGAGTATTTGTGGTTACCCCAAGAAACTGCAGACAATAAAGGTTTTATTCCTTTGTTTCAAGCATATGGATATTCATTAGTAAAAACAGGTTTGGATGCTCCTGCTTTATTTGAAGACCTGTCTATGCTATTGCCAACCAGTGGTAGCACGGGAAGTCCAAAGCTTGTGCGTCATAGTTATCGGAATCTTGAAGCAAATGCAGAAAACGTAAAGTTGCTTTTCCAGCTAACTCCGAATCAGAGAGCTATGGCTTCTTTGCCTATTCATTATACGATGGGACGATCGGTAATTGATAGTCACTTAAAGGCAGGAGCGACGATACTGCTATCTGGAATGTCTCTGCTTGATAAAAGGTTTTGGACTCGTTTAAAAGATGAAAGGGCAACTAGTTTTACTGGAGTACCATATAGTTACGATCTCTTCTCCAAACTTCACTTTGAAAGAATGGATTTGCCCGATTTGGAAATCATTACACAGGGAGGAGGCAAACTTTCAGAAAAAATGTTTGTTTATTTGGCTAAATATGCAGAAGAGCATGGTAAGAAGTTTATTGCTACTTATGGACAAACAGAGTGCTCGGCACGAATGACTTACTTACCGTATAACCTTGCTAAATCAAAAATCTGTAGCATAGGGATAGCTGAGCCAAATTCAAAACTATCAATTGTTGATTCTGAAGGCGTTGAGACGTTCGAAGGAGAAGCCACTGGTGAAATGGTCTTCCGTGGTGAAAATGTTACATTGGGATATGCAACTTGCGCTGAAGATTTAGCAAAAGGTGATGAAAATAATGGGGTTATGCATACTGGTGATATAGCACATCGCGATGAAGATGGATGTTATTTCATTGTAGGAAGAATGAAGAGATTTCTGAAAATTTACGGTCTTAGAATTTCTTTAGATGAAGTTGAAAACCTAATTAAGGGATCATTTAATGTTGATTGCGTTTGCTTTGGAACTGATGAACTTCTGAAAATATTGATAACTAAATCTTCTCTTCTTAATGAAGTCAAAGAGTTTGTGATAGAGAAGACGCATTTATTCCATAAGGCTATTGAGGTTGAATATATAGAAAAAATACCTCGTAATGAAGCAGGAAAAGTAATTCTACATAATAATTAATAATATAGTTATGACAAATTTGGAAAAGTACAAAGGGGTATTCATAGACGTCTTTAATGTATCAGAAGATGTTCTTAATGGTGAATTTACAAAGGATAATGTTGATGGTTGGGATTCTATTAAACAATTAGCATTATCATCTTCATTGGAAGAAGAATTTGATTTACTTTTTGATGCAGAAGATATCATAGGATTAACATCTTTTCAAGCAGGTATTGAGATTCTTAGAGGAAATGATGTGGAGATTTAAATATCTCTATGTTAATACCTAAACATAATTAGTTTGTACTAAAACTAGCCTTTTACTATAAAGGGGCTAGTTAATTGTGTATTTGCTTGTTATCATATATATATTAAGACATTTGAACTACTTAAAATCAATCGAATTGGAATAATCAAAAAGCTTTTTGGGCATTGGTAAGAGCTGGACTTTGGGAAAAAGATGTTCAGCTTGCAAGTTTTGGTGATATTAATTTTAAAGAGATTTATCGCTTAGCTATAGATCAATCTATTGTTGGATTAGTTGCAGCTGGTATTGAATGTGTGAATAATGTAAAAAAAATTCTTTAAATATTATTTCCCCTTTTGCTGGTTTAACAATAAAAATAGTGAATCGAAATAAATTGATGAATGCAGTTTTATGTGATTTGCTAAAAAAGTTGCGCTCTCAAGATATTTATTCTATTATTATTTGCATGAGAAGAGTTTTACGGACGGATACCGTTTTATGTGAATTGAGTTGGAAGATAAGCAGAAGCGGATGAATCGCGTATTGGATGATTTATCAGAACTTAAAGCCGCTTCCCAAGCGCAAAGTAAACTGCTGGACCGCATGGTTGCTTTGAGTGACGAATTGGCGTAGCTCCGCAAAGTAAATGCCGAACTGGCCCGTTCCAGCAAGAAACTTGAGGAACGCTTGGGTGTGGTCAATAATGACCATTACAATACCTACAGGAGTCGTAAGGGCATTCCTGTCGAACATACATGTGACCGTTCTAAACTTCCGGCCGGCACGGTGATTCTTAAAGTGATGAAGCCTAAAGTGGTCCGTACGGTTGTTAACCTGATCGAAGAACATCATTTTGAAGTTCTGAAAGTGAAATACCCCGACGGCAGTATCAGCCAGGTATATCTTCCTTGCGATGCTGATGCCCTATCCCATCTGTATGATGAGGTTGTCCCCGGCACTCATATCACTTCCTCTTTGTTGTCGTATCTTCTGTTTAACCGTTACCGGATGTGCTCTCCTGACTATCGTGGGTCAAAGAACCGGCTGTCCGATATGGACTGGAATACGTGCCGACAGAACCTGGCCAATTGGGCGGACAAGGGTGCGCTTCAACTCAACAAGTTGAACCCCGCCTTGAAGAGCATCCTAAGGCGAAACACAACGATGCTTATACGAATAAAATAGTGGAGGGTTTGCGGAGTGAGCTTTATGATTTACTTGCATTGGCTGAAGAGTTTATGAGTGATTTAATGTGAACGACTTTGAATTATCTCCATAAGTTTTGGGACCAGCTTTTTGCTTATCGCAAAGACGGTGAATATACAATCGATAATCTTGCTGCCGAACGGGCGATACGTCCCTTGACCGTTCAGAGATAAAACAGTTTGTTCTTCTGTAGTACGAAAGGTGCTTTGCAATCGGCAGTTTACAATACCTTTATTGAAACCTGTAAGCAGGTGGGAATCAGCTTCCGAGCATTCTTCTGCAAGTATATGACGGAGATCCGGAAGGGCTGAACGGATTACGAGAACCTGCTACCGATGACGATCAGTCTAACCAATTAGTGAAAACAATTTAAAACTTACAATCCAAGACAAGTGACGAGTGCCAGCAGGCACTCGCCTGAAAGGTGTATACCATGTTTTGGACGCTTACCTATCAATCAAATAAGATTATGAATATTAGAAGCAAAGTATGGGGAATCCTAGTTGATTTATATCCTTGCTATCTTCGTTGGAGATACGGAATGGATATAGGCCGGAATTGTAGAATTTCATGGAAAGCCCATTTGGACAAGTCTATTAATCCTAAAGGTATTCATATTGGAGATAATACTTGGGTGCTTTCTGGTGCTATGATATTGGCGCATGATCATTGTAGAAGTTTGAAAACTGATACATATATCGGTAAAAATTGTGTGATAGGAGTTAGATCAATAGTTCTTCCTGGGTTATCTATTGGTAATCAGGTAGTTATTGGGGGGGGGTAGCGTGGTTACAAAAAGTATTCATTCGAATTGTATTGCAGCCGGAAATCCTGCAAAAATATTGAAAGAGAATGTAAATGTTCAAAATGGAAAAATATTAATGAATTGATTGACGAATGTTATGCTATATTCTTACTTTTTAAAACGTACGATTGATTTTATTGTTGCTTTCTTTGTTTTGGCAGTTATCTGGCCCATATTACTTCTTCTGATAATTTTCCTCCATTTCACCAATAAGGGTGCCGGTGTCTTTTTCACCCAAGATCGCCCTGGAAAAAATGCTCAAATATTCAAAGCCATAAAGTTTAAGACAATGACGGATGAGCGGGATTCAGAAGGAAATTTGTTGCCGGATGCTAAACGTCTGACAAAGATTGGGAAAATAGTCCGTTCTCTTTCCATAGATGAATTGCCACAACTAATAAATGTATTAAAGGGGGATATGGCATTAGTTGGTCCCCGTCCTTTATTGCCGAAGTATCTTCCTTTATATTCAGAGGAACAGTTCCGCCGCCATGAAGTCCGTCCGGGAATTACGGGGTGGGCACAGGTAAACGGACGGAATGATATCAGTTGGAAATGTAAGTTTGAACTGGATGTGTGGTACGTGGATCATATTTCTTTCTGGCTGGACGTGAAGATTATTCTGCTAACCATAAAGAAAGTGTTCGTTAGAGAAGGGATCAATAAGGAAGGTAATGCTACCACTGAGGCTTTCAACGGTCATAACTGAAATGAACATCCATCAGATTGTCAATTCTGTTTTCACCTCCAATACGTATATACTGTCTGTTGAGGGGAAAGATGGGCATGTATTGATAGATATTGGGGATATTGCTCCTATAAAGCAGTGTGTTCAGGAAAAGTGCGGAACGGTACAAGCCTTGTTTCTGACTCATACTCATTACGACCATATTTATGGTATAAAAGATTTATTACGATTGTATCCTGATTGCACAGTTTACACTTCCTCTTTCGGCATGGAGGCTTTAGGTTCGGATAAACTTAATTTTTCCCGTTATCACAATGATCCTGTAATATGGATGGGAGATAATGTGACGGTTTTACATGAGAATGATAAAGTGGAAATATTTCCGGGAATTTTCGTGGAAGTGTTTGAAACTCCCGGACATGATAAAAGCTGCCTTACCTATAAAGTCGAGAACAATGTTTTCTCGGGTGATTCATATATCCCGGGTGTTAAAGTTATTGCCTCATTCCCTAACAGCGATAGGGAAGATGCACGGATCTCGAAAGAACGTATCATGGAATTAATAAAGGATTGCAGTCTATATCCCGGTCATGGAAACATTTATGAGTAAATTCTCCCGATATCTGAGAAGGTTTTATAAAGCCGTTTCCTTTCTTTTTATTCCCCACTATGTGAGGAATCCGAAGTCTGATCATTAAATAATCACATATATATTTATGGATAAAACCATTTATCTCTGCCTTGCCCATATGAGCGAGGAGGGTATTGAACAGAAATATGTAAAAGAAGCCTTCGATACGAACTGGGTGGTTCCTCTCGGTCCTAACGTGAATGCTTTTGAAGAGGATTTGAAACGTTTTGTAGGCGAAGGCAAGGAAGTGGTGGCACTTTCGACCGGTACGGCGGCAGTACATTTGGCTCTGTTGGCTTGCGGAGTGGGACAGGGTGACGAAGTGATTGTACAAAGCTTCACATTCTGTGCGTCTTCGCATCCGGTCACTTATCTGGGGGCTGTTCCGGTATTTGTGGATTCTGAGAAAGAAACTTGGAACATGTCTCCGGAAATGTTGGAAGAAGCCATCAAGGACCGCATTGCCAAGACTGGCAAGAAGCCAAAAGCTATTGTTCCTGTGGCATTGTACGGCATGCCCTATGACTGTACACGTATCATGGAGATAGCCGATAGGTATGCTATTCCAGTGGTGGAAGATGCTGCCGAAGGTTTTGGCTCCCGTTTTAAGGGACAGGTACTGGGGACGTTCGGCAAGTTCGGGGTGCTGAGCTTTAACGGTAACAAGATGATTACTACCAGTGGCGGTGGTGCGTTGATTTGTAAAGATGCCGAAAGCAAGAATCAAATCATGTGGTATGCCACGCAGGCTCGTGAGGCTTATCCTTATTACCAGCATGAGGCGATAGGGTATAACTATCGCATGAGTAATATATGTGCAGGTATTGGTCGTGGTCAAATGACCGTTGCCGATAAGCATATTGCACATCACCGGCATGTGCAGGCTCTCTATAAGGAACTGCTTAAGGATGTGGAGGGGGTATTGCTGCATGAAGCTCCTTCGGCTGATTATGACTCTAATTTCTGGCTTTGTACAATCACTCTGGATTCTTCACTTCGCATCAAAGGGCAGGAAAATGCTTATAAGGATGTTGTCAGGACTGCCGTAGGTGGTGCTGCAGGTGTGATTCATGCCGTAGATTGTGCTACAACAGATTGCCAGCCCAACGAGAATGTGGAGGCTTTGCGTGCTTTTATGCTTGGCAAAAAAATAGAGGCACGCCCGGTTTGGAAACCGATGCACAAGCAGCCGGTCTATAAGGATGCTCCGGCTTATATCAATGGGGTATCCGAAGCTATTTTTAAAATCGGTATGTGCCTTCCTGCCGGGCCGTGGGTGACTGATGAAGATGTATATTATATTGTGGAGTGTATAAAAGAGGCCATAGTAAAATAATAGATGAAAATACAGCTTTTTTAACTACGACCTTGACAACGCTGTCGGTTGCCAATACGTTTGTCAATGCGGATTTCATCTATACCGTTGTCTGTTCCGTTCTAGTCTTCTGCTTCTTCAATTTCTGCAAGCGTGGCAAATATTCACCGCCTGATGCTTCATGAGAATATTGGACTACCGCATCGCAAACATCTTATCAGATTATGGCGAATGAGCTGAAGATTCCCCATGTCATAGTATCTTCGACCTATATGGCAGTACAGGCAATCATCATCGTAGGATATCTTGATTAAGTTGGCTTGCCTAATCTGTTAGATTGTAAATCAATACTTTATAAACTTATCTCAGAAAACAGCTTCAGCGAGGCTGTTTTCTTTGTTTGCAGGCAAATATATCCTCACCTTTGCATTGTTGATCAACAAAACGAGATTAAAAACCATGTTGAATTAAAAATGTAAAAAGGAGAAAGAAAGTATGCCTTTATTTTATTATGCAAGACAGTCGTCTCTGGCGACAAAAGAGGGTGCCAAACTTTGGCATCTGAGTTTGAAGAAAGTGGGAAGAGCCGTGGATGCACAACAGCTGGCTGAGGTGATTGCCGAGAAGTCTTCATTGACTCCGGGTGATGTACATAATGTAATCCGTAACCTGATGACGGTAATGAGGAGCCAGTTGCTGAACAGCCGTACGGTGCGTCTGGATGGCTTGGGCACATTCACCATGAAGGCCCGTACGCGAGGTAAGGGAGTGGCCCAATCTGAAGACGTGAATCCCAATCAGGTGACCGCTTTGCGCTGCCAGTTTACTCCGGAATACACGCGCCCGGCTGCTATCGGCACTACGCGTGCCCTGCTCCAAGGGGTGGAGTTTGAGAAATGGACGGGAGTGGTTACGGACGGTACGGATGATGCCGGTGATGGTGGTAATTCCGGTGGCGGTTCCGACGGTGACCAGGGAGAGAACCCGTTAGGATAAGATGTATTTACTAATTTTGAAAGATTAAGACTATGAAAAAGAACGTTTGGGACAAAATTTTGAAGGTAGTGATAGCTGTTGCTTCCGCCATATTGGGAGCTTTAGGCGCCAATGCAATGAATGTATAAATTGTAGATTTATATAGAATAATAGGAGAAAGGCGGTGAAGGAAAAGCACTTCATCGCCTTTTTGTTATTTTCTTCATTTATAATTCCCTGCCAACCAAAAAATCTTATTACCTTTGCAGGTCACTTTTGGAAACAATAAAAATATAATGATATGAATATCTCTTATAATTGGTTGAAAGAGTATGTCGATTTCGATTTGACACCGGATGAAGTTGCTGCGGCACTGACCTCCATCGGACTGGAAACGGGAAGTGTGGAAGAGGTGCAAACCATTAAAGGCGGACTGGAAGGACTGGTCATCGGCGAAGTGCTGACATGCGAAGCTCATCCCAACTCAGACCATATGCACGTCACTACGGTGAACCTGGGACAAGGTGAACCCGTGCAGATTGTATGCGGCGCTCCGAATGTAGCTGCCGGACAGAAAGTGGTAGTAGCCACGTTGGGTACAAAACTGTATGACGGTGACGAATGCTTTACCATCAAGAAATCAAAACTTCGTGGCGTGGAATCTGTCGGCATGATTTGTGCTGAGGATGAAATCGGTATCGGTACGGACCACGCAGGCATCATCGTACTGCCGGAGACAGCTGTTCCGGGTACGCTTGCCAAGGACTACTATAACATCAAGAGCGATTACGTACTGGAAGTGGACATCACTCCCAACCGTGCCGATGCTTGCTCACATTATGGGGTGGCACGCGACTTGTATGCCTACTTGATACAGAACGGTAAGCCGGCTACTTTAAAGAAACCTTCGGTAGACGCTTTTGCGGTAGAAAATCACGATTTGGATATTAAAGTAACTGTAGAGAACAGCGAGGCATGTCCCCGATATGCCGGCGTTACGGTGAAAGGGGTTACAGTGAAAGAAAGCCCCGAATGGTTGCAGAACAAGTTGCGTATTATCGGCCTGCGTCCTATCAATAATGTGGTGGATATTACCAACTATATCGTCCATGCTTTCGGCCAGCCGCTGCACTGCTTCGATGCAGATAAGATTAAAGGCGGTGAGGTGATTGTAAAGACCATGCCGGAAGGTACTCCGTTTGTAACTCTTGATGGCGTGGAACGTAAATTGAACGAACGCGACCTGATGATTTGCAACAAGGAAGAGGCGATGTGTATTGCCGGTGTATTCGGCGGTCTGGATTCCGGTTCTACGGAAACCACCAAGGATGTGTTCCTTGAAAGTGCCTACTTCCATCCGACATGGGTGCGCAAGACAGCCCGTCGCCATGCGTTGAACACAGACGCTTCTTTCCGTTTTGAAAGAGGTATTGACCCGAATGCCACTATTTACTGCCTGAAGCTGGCAGCTTTGATGGTAAAGGAACTTGCCGGAGGTACCATTTCTTCTGAAATAAAAGATGTGTGCGCCGCTCCTGCCAAGGATTTCCGTGTGGAACTTGCCTATGAGAAAGTGAACTCACTGATTGGTAAAGTTATTCCGGTGGATACCATCAAGAGCATCGTGACAAGTCTGGAAATGAAGATTGTAGACGAGACAGCCGAAGGGCTTACACTGGATGTTCCTCCTTACCGTGTGGACGTGCAGCGCGATTGCGATGTAATAGAGGATATCCTGCGTATCTACGGATATAATAATGTGGAGATTCCGACTACCTTGAAGTCTTGTCTGACTACCAAGGGTGAATATGATAAATCCAACAAACTGCAGAACCTGGTTGCCGAGCAGCTGGTGGGCTGTGGTTTTAATGAGATTCTGAACAACTCGTTGACCCGTGCTGCTTACTATGACAACCTGGAGTCTTATCCGTCAAAGAATCTGGTAATGTTGCTGAATCCGTTGAGTGCAGACTTGAATGCCATGCGTCAGACACTGCTTTTCGGTGGATTGGAAAGCATCTCGCACAACGCCAACCGTAAGAATGCAGACCTGAAATTCTTTGAATTCGGTAATTGTTATCACTTCAACGAGGAAAAGAAGAATCCGGAGAAAGTGCTTGCCGCTTATTCCGAAGACTATCATCTTGGTTTGTGGGTGACTGGCAAGAGGGTGACCAACTCATGGGCTCATCCGGATGAGAACAGCTCGGTATATGAGCTGAAGGCATACGTTGAGAATGTCTTTGCCAGATTGGGGCTGCACATGCATGATTTGGTTGTCGGCAATCTGACTGATGACATCTATGCTGCCGGTTTATCCGTACAGACAAGGGGGGGAAAGCGGTTGGCTACTTTCGGTATTGTAACAAAGAAGCTGCTGAAGGCATTCGATATTGACAACGAGGTTTACTATGCCGATTTCAACTGGAAAGAATTGCTGAAGGCCATCCGCAATGTGAAGGTGAGCTATACGGAAATCTCCAAGTTCCCTGCCGTGAAACGCGACTTGGCGTTACTGCTCGACAAGAAAGTGCAATTTGCGGAAATCGAGAAGATTGCCTACGAGACGGAGAAAAAGCTGCTGAAGGAGGTTTCTCTCTTCGACGTTTACGAGGGTAAGAATCTGGAAGCCGGTAAGAAGAGTTACGCGGTGAGCTTCCTGCTGCAGGATGAATAGAAAAGCTGCCAAATTGAAAAGATGGGGTCACATGGCAAAGACCTTTACAAGACTGGGTAAACAAATTGCTATTGCGGTGAAGGCCGGTGGTCCGGAGCCGGAAAACAACCCGACACTGCGTTCGGTAATCGCTACTTGTAAGCGTGAAAACATGCCGAAGGATAATATTGAACGTGCTATCAAGAATGCGATGGGTAAGGACCAGAGCGACTATAAGGGGATGACTTATGAAGGATACGGTCCTCACGGTGTAGCTGTTTTTGTGGATACGCTGACTGATAATACTACCCGTACAGTAGCCGATGTGCGTTCCGTGTTCAACAAGTTCGGCGGTAACTTGGGAACAATGGGTTCACTGGCTTTCTTGTTTGATCACAAGTGCGTGTTCACTTTCAAGAAGAAAGACGGTATCGATATGGAGGAACTCATTCTTGACTTGATAGACTATGACGTAGAGGAAGACTACGAAGAGGATGAAGAAGAAGGTACTATCACTATTTATGGTGATCCGAAAAGCTATGCAGCTATCCAGAAACATTTGGAAGAGTGCGGTTTTGAAGATGTCGGCGGTGAGTTTACCTATATCCCGAACGATATGAAGGATGTGACTCCCGAGCAACGCGAAACCATCGACAAAATGATAGAGCGTCTCGAAGAGTTTGATGATGTACAGACGGTTTATACTAACATGAAACCGGAAGAAGGCGGAGAATAATGACATATACATACAAGACGCAAGGTACGTGTAGCAGTAACATCGAACTGGATGTGGAAGATGGTATTGTGAAAGAGGTGGCATTTTGGGGTGGATGTAATGGAAACCTGCAAGGACTTTCACGTTTGGTGAAAGGCATGCCGGTAGATGCGGTGATTGCCCGTTTGGAAGGAATTCGCTGCGGAAGACGTTCCACTTCCTGCCCCGACCAATTGTGCAAGGCATTGCACGAGATGGGGTATTGAGCCTACTGCCTGAAAGAATGGATGAGAGCCCTTGACATTGAAAGATGCCAGGGGCTTTTTTTGAACCTAACATGGAGGTATTTGTTATTATTTGAGTATTTTTACGCTCTTAATTGAACAGACACAATGAAGAATATTTTTAAAGACTTGAAACGGAGAGACCACAAACGCTATCTGGGCGGTCTGGACGTTTTTAAATATATAGGTCCCGGACTGCTGGTGACTGTGGGCTTTATTGACCCGGGGAACTGGGCATCTAATTTTGCGGCAGGGTCTGAATTTGGCTATTCGTTGCTGTGGGTCGTGACTTTATCCACTATCATGCTGATTGTATTGCAGCATAATGTGGCGCATCTTGGCATTGTAACCGGCTTGTGCTTGTCCGAAGCCGCTACCAAATATACTCCTTCCTGGGTGTCGCGTCCCATATTGGGTACAGCAGTGCTGGCTTCCATCTCGACTTCGCTGGCAGAGATATTGGGAGGTGCCATCGCTTTGCAGATGCTGTTTGACATTCCCATCATATGGGGTTCTGTCTTGACTACCGTATTTGTAGTCGTCATGCTTTTCACTAATTCCTACAAGAAGATAGAACGTTCCATCATTGCTTTTGTTTCGGTCATTGGGCTCTCCTTTATCTATGAGCTGTTTCTGGTGAAGATAGATTGGCCGCTGGCCGCACAAGGGTGGGTGACACCTTCGTTCCCGCATGGGAGTATGCTGATTATCATGAGTGTGCTCGGTGCGGTGGTGATGCCGCATAATCTGTTTCTGCACTCGGAAGTGATACAGAGCCATGAATATAATAAGAAAGATGATGCGTCCATCCGCAAGGTGTTGAAATATGAATTGTTCGACACGCTGTTCTCTATGATTGTGGGATGGGCCATCAACAGTGCCATGATACTGCTGGCTGCGGCAACTTTCTTTAAAAGCGGTATTCAGGTGGAAGAGTTGCAGCAGGCCAAATCCTTGCTGGAGCCGTTGCTGGGGAACAGTGCTGCCGTGGTTTTTGCATTGGCATTACTGATGGCGGGTATATCTTCCACGATAACCAGCGGTATGGCGGCAGGTTCTATCTTTGCCGGTATTTTCGGAGAATCCTATCATATCAAAGACAGTCACTCGCAGGTGGGGGTGATTCTGTCGCTGGGTATTGCACTGCTGCTGATTTTCTTTATCGGAGACCCGTTCAAAGGACTGCTGATTTCACAGATGATACTGAGCATCCAGCTGCCGTTTACGGTTTTCCTGCAAGTGGGACTGACTTCTTCACGCAAAGTGATGGGGCAGTATGTAAACAGCAAATGGAGTACATTTGTACTTTATGCCATTGCTGCGGTGGTCACTGTGCTGAATATCATGCTGCTGGTATCCGAGTTGACATCTTGAATAATTCATTTCTAAGAAATCAAATAAGTATGAAGATTATTACATATAACGTAAATGGGCTACGGGCTGCCGTGACAAAAGGTTTTCCCGAGTGGCTGGCACAAGAGCAGCCGGATGTGCTTTGTTTGCAGGAAACAAAGCTGCAACCGGAACAGTATCCGGCAGAGGCGCTGGATGCTTTGGGGTATAAGCATTACCTATATTCTGCACAGAAGAAGGGGTATAGCGGAGTCGCTATTCTGAGCAAGCAAGAACCGGACCATGTGGAATATGGTATGGGTATTGAAGAATACGATAACGAAGGGCGCTTTATCCGTGCCGACTTCGGCGATGTGTCCGTTGTGAGTGTTTATCATCCTTCCGGTACCAGCGGTGATGAACGCCAGGCCTTTAAGATGGTCTGGTTGGAGAAATTCCAGGAATATGTATTGGAGCTGGAACGTACGCGTCCTAAACTCATTCTTTGCGGCGATTATAATATCTGCCATGAGGCAATAGACATTCACGACCCTATCAGGAATGCCACCAACAGTGGCTTCCTGCCTGAAGAGCGGGAGTGGATGACGCGCTTTCTCAATGCGGGATTCATAGATTCCTTCCGTTGGCTTCATCCCGACAAGCAGGAATATACGTGGTGGAGCTATCGCTTTAATTCACGTGCCAAGAACAAAGGGTGGCGCATTGATTATTGCATGGTGAGTGAACCGGTGCGTCCGATGTTGAAGGAGGCGAGAATATTGGGTGACGTTGTTCATTCGGACCATTGTCCGATGTTGTTGGAAATTACAGAATAATGATGATGGAAACAAAAGACAGAATCGAAAAAGCTGTGGAGCTTTTCAAGAGTGGCTATAACTGTTCGCAATCGGTAGTGGGAGCTTTTGCAGATATGTATGGTTTTACAGAAGAGCAGGCTTTCCGGATGTCCGCCTCTTTTGGTGGTGGCATAGGTCGTATGAGGCAGACATGCGGTGCTGCATGCGGCATGTTCCTATTGGCCGGATTGGAAAAAGGAGCTGTGGAAGGCAAGGACCGTGAAGGTAAGGCGGCAAACTATGCGTTGGTGCAGGAGCTGGCTGCTGAGTTCAAGAAACGAAACGGCTCTTTGATATGTGCTGAATTGTTGGGGTTGAGAAAACCGGAAGGTTCGTCCGTTCCGGAAGCCCGTACCGAGCAGTATTATGCTAAACGCCCGTGTGCCAGGATGGTAGAGGTAGCTGCCCAAATTTGGACCGAATACCTGGAAAAAATGTCCTCAAAGTAAGAAAAAAGAACTTTTTTACCCCTTAGTAAGAAAAAAAGTGCCTAATAACGTGTTGTATAACATAAATATACCTATCTTTGCAGCGATATAAAAACACCGACATCTCTATCTTTGGAGATGAGGATAACGTTTAACTAAAAGCAAATAGAAATGTTAAAAGAAAAAGCTGGTAATGTTGCAGGACAGATTTGGACTGCACTGAATGGCACAGATGGCTTGACTCACAAGCAAATCAAGAAAGCAACTAAACTGATCGACAAGGACTTCTTCCTGGGATTGGGCTGGTTGTTAAGAGAAGACAAGGTCTCTACTTCTGAAGTGGAAGGCGAATTGTTTGTAAAGCTGAACTAAGCGAGGAATTGATTGGAATGTTATAAAAAGATGCGTTGGTACATGAATATGTTATCAACGCATTTTTTTTATTTGCTCTGTTTTCACTATCTTTGCGCACCCAATTAATAGATAGTTATTGACAATGAAGAATATACGAAATTTTTGCATTATTGCCCATATCGACCACGGTAAATCAACTTTGGCAGACCGTCTGCTGGAATTTACCAATACTATACAAGTAACTAACGGACAGATGCTGGATGACATGGACCTTGAGAAGGAAAGAGGTATCACCATCAAGAGCCATGCCATACAAATGGAGTATACCTATAAAGGTGAAAAGTATATTCTGAACTTGATAGACACTCCGGGACACGTGGACTTCTCGTACGAGGTGTCACGTTCCATTGCCGCTTGTGAAGGAGCCTTGCTTATTGTAGATGCTTCGCAAGGAGTGCAGGCGCAGACCATTTCAAACCTCTATATGGCGATTGAGCATGATTTGGAGATTATTCCCGTCATCAACAAATGTGACATGGCAAGCGCCATGCCCGAGGAAGTGGAGGACGAAATCGTCGAACTGTTGGGCTGCAAGCGTGATGAGATTATCCGTGCTTCTGGCAAAACAGGCATGGGAGTGGAAGAGATTCTGGCTGCGGTCATTGAGCGTATCCCTCACCCGGAGGGTGACGAGGAAGCTCCGTTGCAGGCGTTGATTTTCGATTCTGTCTTCAATTCTTTCCGTGGTATCATTGCATATTTCAAGATAGTGAACGGTGTGATTCGTAAAGGGGATAAAGTGAAATTCTTCAATACAGGCAAGGAATATGATGCGGATGAAATCGGAGTGCTCAAAATGGAAATGATGCCACGTCCGGAGTTGCGTACGGGGGATGTGGGCTATATCATCTCGGGTATCAAAACCTCTAAGGAAGTGAAAGTAGGTGATACGATTACGCATATTGCCCGTCCTTGCGAAGAGGCCATCGCCGGTTTTGAGGAGGTAAAGCCGATGGTTTTTGCTGGTGTGTACCCCATCGAGGCAGAAGATTTTGAGGACTTGCGTTCTTCTTTGGAGAAGTTGCAGTTGAATGATGCTTCGCTGACTTTCCAGCCTGAGTCTTCATTGGCTTTGGGCTTTGGTTTCCGTTGCGGTTTCCTTGGGCTGCTCCATATGGAGATTGTGCAGGAACGCCTTGACCGTGAATTTGACATGAACGTTATCACCACCGTGCCCAACGTTTCCTACAATATCTATGACAAGCAGGGAAATATGACTGAAGTGCATAACCCCGGCAGCATGCCCGACCCTACCATGATAGACCGTATTGAGGAGCCTTATATCCGCGCCTCGGTGATTACCACTACTGATTACATCGGCCCTATCATGACTCTTTGTCTGGGCAAGCGTGGCGAGCTGGTGAAGCAGGAATATATTTCAGGTAACCGCGTAGAAATATACTATGACATGCCTCTTGGCGAAATAGTTATCGATTTCTATGATAAATTGAAGAGTATCTCTAAGGGATATGCCTCTTTTGACTATCATCCCAACGGTTTTCGTCCTTCCAAACTGGTGAAGCTGGATATTTTGCTGAACGGTGAGCCGGTGGATGCTCTTTCTACCTTGACACACTTTGACAATGCCTACGAATTGGGACGCCGGATGTGCGAGAAGTTGAAAGACCTGATTCCGAGACAGCAGTTCGATATCGCCATTCAGGCTGCTATCGGTGCCAAGATTATTTCCCGGGAAACGATTAAGGCTGTGCGTAAGGACGTAACGGCCAAATGTTATGGAGGTGACGTGAGCCGTAAACGAAAATTGCTTGAGAAACAGAAGAGAGGTAAGAAGCGTATGAAACAGATTGGTAATGTGGAGGTACCTCAGAAAGCGTTCCTGGCAGTCTTGAAGCTGGATTGATGTCGAAAGGATGAAATCTTAAATCAAATATACTTCTTTATGATTATTTTACGTACTGTGAAAAACTTCTCGTCGCTGAATATAGCGGCGAGCATCTTGCTGTTTTTGATGGCTATTTTGGCGGCCGTTATTGCTAATTCGCCGATGGCTCCGCTGTATCAGGGCTTTCTTTTGCAGGAACTGCATCTGCGTATCGGAGACTTCAACTTGTTCTCCCATGGCGGTCATCCGTTGAAAATGATTGAGTTTATAAACGACTGCCTGATGACTGTTTTCTTTCTGGCTGTGGGGTTGGAGATAAAGCGGGAACTGCTGGTGGGTGAACTTTCTTCCTTTCGTAAAGCCTCTTTACCTTTTGTAGCGGCGTGTGGCGGTATGCTGGTGCCGGTCATTGTCTATTCACTTCTGGTCGTTCAGGGCACTCCGGAAACGCGCGGCATGGCTATACCGATGGCTACGGATATTGCTTTTTCATTGGGGGTACTCAGTCTGCTGGGTAAGCGGGTGCCTCTGAGTCTGAAAATTTTTCTGACGGCATTTGCAGTAGTTGATGATATTGGCGGTATTCTGGTTATTGCCATTTTCTATAGTTCCGAAGTGGCATACGGATATCTTATTGTAGCTGCTGTCCTTTATTTCTTCCTTTACTATATGGGGAAATTCGGTATGACACAGAAGATATTCTTCCTGCTTATCGGGGTAATTATTTGGTATTTGTTCCTTCAGTCGGGCATTCACAGCACTATTTCCGGAGTGATACTGGCCTTTGTAATACCGGCCCGTCCCCGTTTGGATGCCGGGAAATACATTAAACGCATCCGCGACATTATCGGTGATTTTCCGGTTACCAAATCAGATAATATTATATTGACCAATGAGCAGATTGCCACTCTAAAACAAGTGGAGCGCGCTTCTGATCATGTAATTAGTCCTTTGCAATCCCTGGAAGACAATTTGCATGGTGCGGTAAACTTTGTGATACTGCCGCTCTTTGCCTTTGCCAATGCCGGTGTGGTGTTCAGTGGAGGCGGTGGCGTTGTTGGAGCTGTTAGTATAGCGGTGGCTGCAGGATTGCTTCTTGGCAAGTTTATCGGTATTTTTCTGTTTACCTGGCTGGCGGTCAAGAGTGGTTTGTCCTCAATGCCTCCGGGAATGAATTGGAGAAGTGTTGCCGGAGTATCCTTGTTGGGGGGGATTGGTTTTACGGTATCTTTATTTATAGCCAACCTTTCTTTTGCAGGAGAATATCCGGATCTGCTGAACCAGGCGAAGTTTGGTGTATTGCTGGGAACGATTGTTGCCGGTATGTTGGGATATATGGTACTGAATGCGGTGTTGCCGAAGGTCAAGGACAAATAGACCTCCACTTTGGAATACTGGACGAAGAATCGGTTCTTTAGGGATATTCGGTAAATCCTCTGAAAGATAAGTTGGGATGTGTCAATGATTTAAGAAAACGTATTCTTTGTTACAGAAACAGAAGAAATAGTCCATTATTCTTAAAAAACATTCGTATCTTTGCTGGTACAAGTCGAAAAGGACCTTCCGGATATGAAGCACATAAAGGCAGTTGCCGGATACATATTGATTCTTTCTCTCTGCCTCGTGTGTGCACACCCTGCCCATGCGGAGACACGGCGTATTGCGCTGATACACTCTTTCGAGCCGGGCTATCCGCCTGCTGCGAAGGCTCTGGAACTGTTGCAAAAAGAGTTCAGCCTTCTCGGCTTGGACTGCGATGTACGCGAATACTATCTGGACTGCGACCGCTACATGGAGGAGGCAGAAAACCTCCGTATGGCCGGTTTCGTGGACGACCTCTCTGCCTGGGGAGCCGAGTTGATAGCCGTGCTCGACGACCAGGCTGCCTATGCGCTGATGGCATGCAGACACCCGTTGGCGCATGAAATACCCGTTGTGTTCAGCGGTGTGAACTATCCCAACATATCTCTGCTCCTGCAATACCCCAACATCACGGGCTATGCCGACACGCCCGATTACTTGCGTACCATACGCATGATAGAGAGTATCATGGGAAAGTCGCGCATCTGCCTGATGAACGGACAAGTGTTTCTGGACCGCAAGATATGGCATGCGTTGAATGAGCAGTGTCGTGGGCAGGGGTTCGCCATCGTGACCTCTACCGAGGGTGCTTACTTTGCCGGTTCCTCCTATCACCGTGTGCGCGAGAGGGAGACTATCAGCCCTATACTGAAACGGCAGAACATAGACGTGTTGCTGGACACCACGAAGATTGTGCGCATGACGAGCGACTCCATAGCGATACGCCATCTGATGTGGCTGGGACGCGGCGACAATACGTTGCTGCTCTACACCAAGCGAGACTATACCACCAAGCGTGTGGGCATGCTCTTCGACAATCCCACGTTTCAGACCATCAACGAGGGCTTCGGCTTTGCCGACTACTTGCTGGGAGGATATTTCACTCCACTGGAAAGCCAGATAAGATACATGGCGACCGGTATCAAGGAACGCCTCGAAGGGCGGATGCCCCGGCAGCAGGTGACGGAATGCGCCAAGCAGTACGTGCTGAACTGGCATGTGCTGCAGAAGTATGGCATCCCGCTCGAGAGCATTCCGGCAGAGTACACTGTGATGTATATCCCTTTTTCGGAGCGCTACCGCTATCCTATACTTATCGGTTCCATCTTGGGCGCAGTCTTCGTGCTGACGGTGATAGTCTTGCTCTCCTTCAGCCTGCTGCGCGAACGCAGGCGCAAGCGTGAGGCATTGCGAAACCTCCTCTACGAGCATGAGACCCTCTGCCTGGCCATCGAAGGAAATTCTACCTACGCCTGGCGACTGGAGGGAGATTCCGTGTCCTGCGACTCGCAGTTTTGCGAGCTTATTCATCATCGCCCCGGCCGTCTTCTGCTCGATGAAATCACTCCCTACATCCATCCCGACGACTTACCCGCCTTCCGCAAGAACATAGCGGCAAGGCATGAACGCACGCACCACAAGGGGCAGTATCGCTGTAACTTCACCGGTGAGTTCCAGTGGTGGGAGTTCAGCTACAATACCATCCACACCCCCGGACACGCACCCATCATAGCCGGATTGCTGCAGAATATCCAGGAACTGAAAGACCACGAGCAGGAGCTGATAGAATCCCGCGAGCTGGCGGAGCAGGCCGAACTGAAACAGTCGTTCCTCAACAACATGAGCCACGAGATCCGCACTCCGCTCAATGCCATTGTCGGCTTCTCGGACATGCTGGCCAATGAGCCGGAGTTTTCAAACGAAGAGCGGCAGGAGTTTGTGGACATTATCAACACCAATACCAAACTGCTGCTGAAGCTGGTGGGCGATGTGCTGGAACTGTCGCGCATCGAGTCGGGTAACCTCTCGTTCACCTTTCAGCGGGAGAGCGTGTGCCGGTTGCTCGATGACGTCTATCAGACGCATAGCCTGCTTATCCGGCCGCCGTTGCAGTTCCTCAAGGATTTCCCTCCCGAAGATGTGCAGGTGAATGTAGACCCCATGCGACTGACACAGGTACTCACCAACTTCCTGAACAATGCCAACAAGTTTACGAAAGGAGGCAGCATCCGGCTGGGGTATTGCTGTCCGTCCGGCATGAGCGAGGTACATCTTTATGTGGAAGACACCGGCATAGGCATTCCGCACAGCGAGCAGAAGATGATTTTCGAGCGTTTCTACAAGCGCAGCGAGTTTTCCCAAGGCGTCGGGCTGGGCTTGTCCATCTGTGTGCTCATTGTCGAAAAGATGGGAGGACGCATCGAACTCCAGTCCGAGGAAGGCCGTGGAAGCCGTTTCACAGTGGTACTGCCTTGTATTGAATAAATCCTTAAAAAATGTAATCGCGTTGTAATGCCTTTATATATAATTTTGCGTATCTTTGCCCAGGATAATCAATTATTCCGTATTTGATTGATACACAAATAGCGAGTGCTATAGTAGAAAGTTGTTGGTAACGATTTGGCGACTTTGAGATTGCTCCAAATTTCTGCGTTATGCTTTGTCAAACAACTCTGATACAAAAGTAGCCAAATTCCTTGATTGAGCAAAGAGTTTGGCGACTTTTTAAGTTATAATCCCCTTTTATAGTTATAAATAGTCATAATTAGTCGTATTTCAGTCATAATTTTAGATTACGACTTCAAGAACCAAGTTCGACCTTCAGGAACGATTAATCCGTTTTCTTTCATCTCTGAAAGAATGTTGCCCAACATTCGCTCTTGTTGCTCGTGTGTCTTATTTTGCGGCAGGACTTCTTTCAAATAATCGAATATGGCATCACGCTTTGCTCCTGTAGAACCTGCGTTTTGCAAATACTGCAAAATCATTTGTTGAATTTTAGATTTGTCAAGACCTTTGTTACGTGTATATTCTGGTAATTGGCGAGTCTTCTTTGCCACATCAAGCGAAATATGATACTCAGAAACATCTCCCTCTAATAAGCCCCTTTCCAATAGTGCTACTACATTGTCCGCTGAAATACGATGCCCTTTTTGTACGGCATCCAACAATATACAATCCTCCAAAGTCAAAGTGTCATTTTCCTTTAAGAGTTTGGTATATTTCTCATTGATGGAATTACCATATATTTTTACGCCTACCTCTTTGTTCGTTGCATCTATTTCATAATCGGGCATCGGAAAATGACGACGCCACTGTTCGTTGAACATTTTCTTGATTCCTCTACTTACAGTGTCAATCATGTTAAAGTTCACCATTGCCCGGCAAAGACATTCATTTCTGAAATGACGCTGTGGTCCTTTGGTTGCCAATGCTTTTTGCAAAGTACCGGGAATGAAGCTACCTCCGTTTTCATAATACAGATATCCTGGATTTTCCACAAAATTGATACGTTGTTGCAGGGTGTAATCTTGATGCGCAATGGCATTGTGAAGTGCCTCGCGAATAGTATAATCATCATATTGCTTCATCGTATCAGGGAACAATGTTCCTCCAGGTAATTCTCTCATAGTCAGATTTCGTATTTTACCCAGAATCTGATCTACGGTCAAAATGAACGGAACTGTAAAATGTTCGTAATCTACAACCTCTTGATGTTCATCACGTAATGTCCAAGTTACCTCCGCCACAGCTGGACGAAGTTTAAAAACTGACACAGGCTTACCCAGAAGAATAATAGCAGCACGTGTCAATTTGCCATCAATCATGATACCGCTATTGCAAAGCAATTCTTCTACCGACCATGCGTCAATTTCTTCTGACGGGATTTTAGAAGCATGAACCTTTTTGAACATTACACGTGCCTTTGCAATAGCCAATTCGTCCAAGTCCGCCAATGTAGCATTGGGAACGATCTCGGCAGACCAATCCTTAGCTTCAAATATAGGTTCTTCAAGAATCGCATCCAGCCTTTCTTGAGTCATTTCTACCAATGAATCTTCCACACGTTGCCATGCCTTTTTGTGGGCATACACAGGACGTCGAGGCAAATGCTTAGGAATATGAATCACCCAAACTGTTTTCTGTGTATCCTCAGTTATATATTCATTGATACTCAAGCCTTCTGATGAAAGGTTTGTGCAATGTTCTATCAACTTCCAAACAGCAGACTGGGCATTTAGATTGAACCTCGTAAGATCTGTTCCCACTATCTCCAAAGTCTTGTCCTGCACACCAATCACAAGATACCCACCTTCCATATTGGCAATGGCAGATACATAAGAGATTACATCATTCTTTTCGTCTCCTGCAAAGGAGTTTTTCAAATTCTTCATCTCTTTCCATTCACAGCAGGCATTTTCCTGTGGGAACTCGTGAAGCAAGTATTGTTGAAGTTCTTTTGAAATCATAATTTTATTTTAAATATTCCTTGTACTCAGTTCTTAATTTCTGTCCAATCTCCGCTATTATGAACACTTGGTTATCTATGGCATCTGCTAACATGTGAGAGGCTTTTACTCTTTGCTCATGCAATGCCACACATAATTGCTCTGCAAACTCAGAGGGTTCAACAGTTGCTATCTTGTGCCCTATTTCAGCAACAAGAGTAAACAACTTATTTATGCAATCCATAGATTCTCTCCCATGATATTTCTTTTCAATATCAGAAAAATCATAGTACAAGTAAATGGAATTCAATCGGCTTTCTGTTTCTTGAAATAGTTTGTTGGATTTCATACAAGCCACTTGTATCTTTTGTACTGTAATAGGATTACAATCTTTGTCATACTCTTTTAATGCAGTTTGAAGCATATAATACATATCAAGCGTTTCTTGATACCAAGACATAGCCTTCTCAACTACTTCTAATTTGCGTTGGAATACCAAAGAACGCAATTCCCGTTTATGCTTAACTCTTTCTGAGATTGCATTAATGATGGCTTGTATTACTATTGTAACCAATGAACCTATTAAACCGGCAGTAATGTATTGTTCCATAATAAGCTTATATTCATACATAATTGTTCCTCAAATATTCGTGTAATTTTTCAATCAATCTGTTCGGTGTTAACAAATCTTTAGGAGAACTACACACTATATGCGGTACATATTTATCGCTATTCAATTCTGAAATAATATTTGCCTTTTGATTTCCTTTTCCAGAATGATGATATATCTGCCCTATTATAATAATATCATATTTAGTCTGTCCCTTTTGCAAAGACTTGTAGATATTGGCATTTTCCAATTTCGTATTATTGAAGAAATCCACATCCCAGTCTGTCGTTGATATTCCAATTTTGGAGAAATACGAATTTAGTTCATATCTTATTTGTGATTGATCAGAAACTTCTCCTAACACACAAATATTGAATGGAGTATTAAGGGTTATCTTCTCAACAATTTGCGTTTGGGGCTTAGAAACCTTTGAAAGGACGTCTATATTGGTTTTATATTGTTCAATAATTGTTTTTGCCTCTTCTAATTCTAATTCCAAAAGTTCTCTCTGTAATTTTTCATCGCCCAATTCAGAAATAGATTTCTCATACTCAGAAAATAATTCTTTGTATTCTTCTTCCACCTTGGTTAGTTTCTCATCATTTTTAATTTTATCCTTGATTTGTAATTGTTGACTTTGTATGAATTTCATCAAGTTATGTTCGTATAAAGATTCGAAATTATCCAAATCTATATCGTTCAATTTATTGAAAAACTCATAATAGCAGTTTGGGGAGAGAATATAGAAACGAACCTTCTCTTCACTCTTTACTTGTTCAAGATATTTCTTACCAGCTGTTAATTTATAATAGTTCTCAGCTTTAAAATCTTTGTCATCTTTAATCTCTACTATTATTGTTTCTTTCTTCGCCTTCAGAATAAAATCTGGGAAAAAACCATAATAATAGCCATCTTCCTTTTGATAAGCAATACAAAAATATTTACTTTCGCTTTTACCATTTTTATACCACCATTGTAAATAGTCATCAGAATTTTCCAGTTGCGTAATGAATGTTCTTTCAGGGGTAGATAATTCTGATTTCCCATTCTTGTCTTTTTTAGCGATGAAGCATCCTGCGTCTTCTTGCTTCAAAATCGATTTCGCACTTGGACGAATTTCTTCACAATTTGAGAAAATATCTACAGAATTAGGAATTTCCCAATTGTCATTTCTCGTTATTTCGTCTTTCTTTGTTGGCAAATTTTTATATAAATCTTTTGCGTCTTCTATGACTTGCTTGAAATGAGAATTGTTATTTTGGCTAAAACTCATAACAATCAATTGAATGATATCGTCATCATAAATAGAAAGTTCTCCTTTAAACCAACTACGAATAGCTGTCTTTAAAATGTTTTGAGAGCGAGCTATTTCATATGGGTTTACCATTCTGCGAACGAACCCATCATATAGGCTTTGAATTTCTGCTTTACTTCTTGTAATTTGTTTTCTATCTTTGAATTGGACATCTTGCTCTCCACCTTTATCCAATTCATTTACAGTTGCCCCTAATAATATAGTCTTTGTTATCTGTGTTACGTCACAATTAATTTTGTTTTTCAAACCATAGTTTTGTGCTGCTTGGTTGAAAACGGTCTTGAAATCGCCAGACAGTCTTGTTAATTCTCTCTTACGACGGATATGCTCACTAAACAATTTCGGTCGAGAATTATAAATCTCATGGTCAATAGTTAATCGTTGCTGACTTACATAGTCTTTTGCTAAATCCTCAACAATGGTAAAATTGTCTGATGCAGTATACACATATCCATAGTTTAATTCAGGCTTATCGCCGTAATGCATCTGCTCAGGCATACGCATAATTCTGCCTAATGTCTGAATGTTAAATTCGTATCTTTCATTATTCCATTCACGTTGCAGGAATAATATACTTGCTCTTGGGCAATCCCAACCGAGAGCTATTGCTTCTTTAAATATGAGCACTTCAACGGGACAATCATTTACTTCCACCTCTTCTTTGTTTCTATGATCTTCTGAAAGCCACAATGCTACTTTCCCGTTTTGTATAGTTAGTCCTTCCTTGCTCAAAAACTCGATAATTTCGTCTTCTGGGTTAATAATATCATTGACTTTTTTATTCGGAATTTGGATAAGCATTAACGGATTGATATTTTTACCCAAACTTTTATATGCAGTGCAAAGTTGAGTACGTTTTCGTAATGCCATTCTCAAAACATCTTCATTACTTTTAATCGAAGAAGGCTTTTCATCATTAATTCGTACTTCCTTTTTTATCATACCTTCGTCAATAACTTCTTTTAAAGGTATATCTATCAAGGTCCCAGAAGAACTTTTCGGCGTTGCTGTAATCTCAATAATAAGCTTTGGATTAATAATGTCTATTAATTCTCTTGACTTATCTGTACTAGCATTTCTGTGACTTTCATCAATTAATAATACAATTGTATTCCCAACATCTGTTGTGTTTTCTACAACAGATTGCAGATTCCAATTCTGTTCATTATCAACACGGAATAAAGAGTTCTCTTTATTGATACTCTCCCAGTTGATAAACATTATCTGGTTTTGTTCTATTGTGTTATTATTTAAGTCCGTGTTTGTTATACAATCCAATAATTGCTCATCTTCAAAATATCTAGATAAGCTATTTAAACTCTGTTCATGTAGATTGTTTACAGAAATCCATATAAAAGCGAAATCAATTTTTGGATTATCTTTCACCATCTGCGTCAGAGCTTGCGAAACCATATATGTTTTACCAGATCCTGTTGGAGCTTTAAATATGATAGAGCCACTATCACGGTATCCATCCGTCAATAATTCCTTTGCTGTATTAGCAAGTTTGTTGATATACTTTATTTGGTATTTTATTTCTTTCATTTTTTCTTCATTTTTGATATTTTACGATATACGTTAATTATAGCCTCTGGTATTGGCTTCACAGAGAAGTTTATAGTTAGTTCTTTAAAATCTTCCGAGTCATAAGTATGGTCATAACTGAAAACATAAATGATAGTATTCAGTTCTGACTTATGTTCATTCAAATAGTCTATGCATTCACAAATGCTATCCTCATCATATATGATTGCCATTTGTTTCTTTGCATTTTTGAAAATAGAGAAATCACTATGATTATCCCTTTCCCTAACAAGCTCAAAGCAATTTTCTGCAATGCATAGCATTTCCGTACTGCGATTTACTAATTCACGTTTGTCATTGTCGGAAGTTACAACAGGAACAAATGTTTGCGTGTAGTATTTCAAGTTTGCAGGTATTCCCTTAATATTGGAATAACCTTTTATTACCTTTTCTATTCTAGGATAAGTAACTTCTGTGCAAATATTATTTTCGTTATTTGTACATAAAATAAATCTTCTATTACCCCCGTCCTCTTTATTCATATCTAATACAGCATGACCAGTAGAAGCACTACCTGCAAAGAAATCCAAGACAATGGCGTTTTGGCTGTGTGATAGAAGTTCTTTTATTAATTCTATTGGTTTCGGATTTTCAAAGACATCTTTCTTGCCAAAAATTTTAGTAAGTAATCGTGTGGCATCTCCAGTTTCTGCGACAGAATAATATATACTCCTATTTTTTAGAGTTTTGACATCGTCACCATCATAATATACTTTCTCATATGGAGTCCAAATCCCATTATTATCTTCCACCCATTCAATAAGTTCATCATCTATAAGGGATTTCATTTTCTTTCTTCCAACTCTCCATCGGCCAGGAGTTCCATCAGGCGCAATAGGATAAATCTTTTTTTTATCAGGTGATGTTAATGAGAAATACATAGTTGGCCTATCTTCACGTTTAGCGGCAGACCCCCATTTTGCTAATTTCACTAATCTGTATTTTCCTTTATTATCTTCAGATTTGTATCCTTTTGATGAAATTGGGATTGTCTCATCCACCCATACAAAAGCTGATGTTCTTCTATAGCATAAAATATATTCATGCTCTGTTACAAAAAAATCGTCAGTTTGTCCACCTCCAGATTTCTTCCTCCAAATAATTTGTCCACAAAAATTCTTATAACCAAAGATGGAATCACATAAAAGTTTTAGTTGTGCAACTTCGTTATTATCTATAGAGATAAAAATAATCCCTGAATTTTTTAATAGATTTTTTGCAAGTCGTAATCTTTTACTCATAAAAGATAGCCACTTGCTATGACGGTATTTGTCATTTTCATCAACCCAACTGTCGTTGTACTTCCATTCTTTCTTTTTCCCAGTGTTATATGGAGGGTCGATATAGATTACATCAATGCTTTTGGGATGTGTAAAACTTAGAGCATATAGAGAATGATAATTGTCTCCCTCTATAATAATATTATAAGGTAAAGTTGAATCGCAGATGATTTCCTTAGTGCAATCTTCTTTAAGCAAAGGCAATTCCGAGTCACATTGTTTTGCAACCTCCTCTTCTTTGTCTTCCCATACAAGTCCGTATCTTTCTTTCTCTAATTTCAAGATTTTGTCAATAAGTTGTTCTCTTGAAAAAGTTTCGTATTTATTTTTCATTATAATTTATTCGGTATTTAATATTGTTTATTATTTGGCAATAAAATAAGTTGTTGTACATCAACCTCTAACAATGTTGCAATTTTCACAAGTGTTGCTAAATCAGGTTGTGCCACATTGGAGCACCATTTAGATACAGTTGACGGATTTTTACCCAATTGTTCTGCCAACCATTTGCCTGTACGTTTCTTTTCTACAAGCACTATTTTAAGACGATTTATATCCTCCATCATAATCAATCTATTGAATTTAACGCAAATGTATTTATTTTATCGTGAATAAAAGAATAATAGCCAAGAATAATTTCCAACTTACTAATTCTTCCGACTTCAGAGGAAGATATTCGCGTAATGCGGCGAGGTTTTCGGGAGTAACCCGAAAGGTTTTGAGTTACTCAAAACATACCTTGCCATGTTCTGGCGAACATCAAGTTTGAAGCGGCCCAATTCATTTGGAGCGGCTGAAAACATACCTTGCTGTGTTCAAAAGAACACAAGCCTTTTGAGCATCCGAAAATATTTCGAGCAGCTCAAAAGACATCTTGCTGTATACTGAGATTCACCTAAGAGAGAAATGAAATTTACAACTGATTGCTCTTTAAAATGTTCCATCAATTCATTCACCATATCGTTCGTTAACTCACTGAGTAATTAACTGATATATCGGTTGATCGGTATGTCGATTGATTAATCAGTTTGTTTCTTTGAGAGAGGGATTCTTCCTCCTAAAAAAGAAACGGATAGCAAAGCTATCTATGCTCTACTGTCCGTCTGAATTTCCTGTTTCCCATCGGTCGGTCATCTCCTCTATGGGTACTTTACCTGTGCGACCTTGAAAGATGCGAGTTTTTTCGGATCAATACTCTCGAAGAATGAGAGGAAGATTGTTCTGAAAACGGTTCACCGCTTGAACTTGCAGGTTTCAAAAACGGTTCGCACATTTCTTTGTACCCATTGAGGAATGAACGTATGATGGGAATTCACAAAAAGGTGCGTATGAATGAAATCCTCAATTTAAACCATACTTGCATTCATTCACACACTCGTGCGTACGCACATTCAAAAACAGAATGCCGTTTCTTGGCATGGCTGTGAGTTTGTTCATTACACACTCTCTTACTTTGTATGCTCCCAATGTATTCAATCGAAAAGATAGAGCAATAATCATCGGGAGTGCATAAACATCTATGCTTATTCCATTGGATAATTTGATACACCTTTGCACCTCACATTCATCAAGGATTCCGCTTTTGTATATGGCTTTGATATTTGCCTTCAATGTCGGGTATATAACTCCAAACAAATCTATGAGTTCGTTTGTACTCATCCAAATGTCGTTGGCTGTTGCGTCTGGGAAATGAATTCTTCCGTATTCATTCATTGTTATGATATTTCTTTCTGTTTTCATTGTAGTTATGTTTTGAATGGTTATTAAATGGCTTTGCAAATGAAACTCTCCATAGATTCTATCTGCTTGGATAGGTTCTCAATGTCGTTGCTTACCTTCTCGGCTGTAATCTTCGCATAGATTTGAGTACTGCGTATGCTTGTGTGTCCCATTAACTTGGACAGTGTTTCAATGGGTACTCCATTGGATAAGCAAATGGTTGTTGCATAGCTGTGTCTGCTTTGATGCCAGCAAACATTCTTGTTGATTCCGCATAATTTGGCTACTGCTTTAATTCCATGTCGGCAATTGGCATAGCAGGGTACAGGCAACAGTTTATTACCCTCAGCCATTTCTTGATACTTCTCGATAATATGTTTGGCGGTGTCAAGCAATCTGATATTTGTTTCTGTTCCCGTCTTCTGTCGGTTGGTCTTAATCCATAAGTGCCCATCGAATGATGTTTGCAAATGGTCGGTGGTGAGATTATACATATCCCTCCAACTCAATCCGCTGAAACAACAGAAAATAAAGAGGTCTCTAATCTGCTCGTAACTTTTCTTCTTGAAAGTTCCATTGATTAGCATTGTGATTTCTTCTTTGGTCAGAAATCTTCTTTTGGTTTCTTCCTTTGTAATACGATAAGTATAAAACGGGTCACGTTGTAACCAACCGTTGTTGATGGCTGTATATATGATACTGCGGAACGGCATCATATACGACCATACGGTATTGGTGCAATGATTCTTCTCAGTACGGAGGAACAACTCGAAATCGGTGATGAATGCTGGGGATAGTTCACGCAAGGCAATATCACTTACTTTGTAGCGATGCTTGATGAACTCTTCCAAATGCTTATATACGGTACAGTATTTCCAATAACTGCGTTGGCTTTTCATCTTGCCCACTTGTTTGGCATAATCCTCATTGTGCTGTCTGAATACGGCAAGCAGGGTCTTATGGTTTTGTCCCATACCCAAGAATGCATTTCTTACCTTCTCTGCCGATACATAACCATCCCTATCCATAATCTCTTGATAAGCCTTGTTGATGCCGACTCTGATTTTATCCAACATCCTATTGGCTTCTTGTGCAACGATGCTTCTTCCCGACATTCTGCCGAGACTGACACTCCATAACTTTTCCTCTACATCCAGTTTGCAACTGAATTGGGAAATCTTGCCGTTTACGGTGATGCGGCACATCACAGGCACAAGCCCGTTCTTTTTCGGGGCATTGCGTTTGAGATAGAATAATACTCTGAAAGTGCTTCTGCTCATAACTCTACTTTTTTGTTTGCGAAATTATTACTTGTAGAGTTGAGTGACGGTGGGCAAAACACAGCGTATCGGTGCAAAAGAATCAGCCGAAGCGAAACAGGAACGAAGATATGAGAAATTTTCCTATATTTGCAACCGCAATCGCTTAACAAATATTGCTATTCAATCAGTTACAGCAACCAATATACTCCATTGAAATCAAGAATCAAAGTAATGGTATAGTAACGAAACTTTGTCATTTTTTGGCTTTTCATTGGCATTTGATGGCATTGTAACATCTTGGCAAATACTGTTAAATCGCTAACAGACAACATTCTTTCCCTGTTTCGCACTCACTTTCGTTTCTTCGTTGTATCTTTGCCAATGTTTTAAGAAATATAACGTTTTAAGAAACTAATTTAAAAGACATTATGTTAAAGAGAGTAAGAATTATACTGACGGTGCTACTGTTACTGGCCACCGTGGGTGTAGATGCGCAGGTCACCACAGCTTCTATGGCGGGTAAGGTGACGGATGCAAGTAATGAGCCCATTATCGGCGCCACTGTCCAGGCTGTTCACCAGCCTTCCGGTTCGCGCTACGGAACCGTGACCAACGTTGACGGACGCTATTCCATCCAGGGTATGCGCACCGGTGGTCCCTACCGGGTGGAGATTTCCTACATCGGCTATCAGACGGTTATTTATAAGGACATCACCCTTCAGCTGGGTGAGGTATACAACCTGAACGTAGAGATGAGTGAATCTTCCGAGTTGCTGAACGAAGTGATTGTGACGGCTGCCAAGACCAAGTTCACCGCTGAAAAGACGGGTGCCACTACCAATATCTCGTCTGCACAGATGACGCAGCTTCCCACCGTGAACCGCAGCATCAGTGACATTGCCCGCCTTTCTCCCTATGCTAACGGCATGAGTTTTGCCGGCGGTGACGGACGTTCCACGAACTTCACTATCGACGGTGCCAACTTCAACAATAACTTCGGACTTAGCTCCAACCTTCCCGGCGGCGGCAACCCTATCTCCATGGATGCCATCGAAGAGGTGCAGGTAGTGGTGGCTCCCTTCGACGTGCGCCAGACGAACTTCATAGGCGGCGGCATCAACGCCATTACCAAGAGTGGTACGAACACGTTCAGAGGTACTGCCTATACCTATTACCGCAACCAGGACATGCGCGGTAACCGCATCAACGGCGAGGACCTGGGAGCACGTTCCGACGAGTCCAAGACTACCTACGGCTTCACGCTGGGCGGTCCTATCATCAAGAACAAACTGTTCTTCTTCGTGAACTACGAAAAAGAGAAGACTCCGGGAGAGGTTATAAAGTATCGCGCGCGCGAGGACGGTGAAGATGCGAAAGGTATGGTGTCCCGTACACTGAAGTCGGACATGGAGAAGGTGTACAACCATCTGAAGGACAAATACGGCTATGATGCAGGCTCCTACACCAATTTCCCTGCCGACGAGGAGAACACCAAGCTGCTGGCCCGCATCGACTGGAACATCACGGACCGCCATCGCTTGAGCCTCCGCTACAACAATACGAAGAATACGGCTTGGAATGCCCCGAACGGCAACTCTTCCGATACGGGATATCGCCTGAACAATACTTACCGCGTAGGTACACAGTCTATGGCGTTTGCCAACAGCATGTATTCCATGGACAACAAGGTGCAGTCTTGGGCGGCAGATTTGAACAGCCGCTTCACCGATAAGATTTCCAACCAGCTGCTGTTCACCTACACCAATATAGAGGACATGCGCGGCACCAACTCTTCTCCTTTCCCTTTTATCGACATCATGGCAGGCAAGGACGAGAACGGAAACCAGATTCTGGAACCGTATATGAGCGCCGGTTACGAGTTGTTCACCTACAACAACGGTGTGAAGAACAAGATTACGAACATTACCGATAACTTCACCTTCTTCACCGGTAACCACAAGCTGACGGCAGGTCTTAGCTATGAGCACCAGTTTGCCAACAACGCCTATATGCGTAACGGTACGGGATATTACCGCTATAACAGTCTGGAAGATTTCCTGAGTGGCGCAGCTCCCGAATCATTCGCTTTGACTTATGGCTTCAACGGTGTGGCCAACCCCAATGCTCAGGTTACCTTTAACCAGCTTGGTTTCTATGCCCAGGATGAATGGAACCTCGGCAACAGTCTGAAACTGACCTACGGTATCCGTTTCGACAACTTGATGTTCGACAACGACGACCTCCAGAGAAACGATGCCATCTATGAGCTTGACTTCGACGGGCAGCACATCGACACCGGCAAGTGGCCGGATTCCAGATGGCAGATTTCTCCCCGTGTAGGTTTCGTTTGGGATGTGTTCAAGGACAAGTCGCTGAAAGTACGTGGAGGTACGGGTGTGTTTACCGGACGTCTGCCGTTGGTTTTCTTCACCAATATGCCGACCAATGCTTCTATGGTACAGAACTCCGTTACCTTTAAGACCCAATATGACAATGGAAAGGTGGTGGGCCATGATTCCCGTCTGGACCAGTTGGCAGGCGGCATGATTACGGACATGAACCAGATAATCGACAAGTTCAACCTCCCCACCACGATTGAGAAACACGTGGCGGGAAGCAAGATTTCCGGTGTGGCTCAGGACTTCAAGATGCCGCAGGTGTGGAAGTCGTCTATCGCGGTGGACTATCAGGTACCCGTATCTTTCCCCTTGACCGTGACGGGAGAGTTCATGTTCACGAAGAATGTGAATGCCGTTACCATCAACAACATCAATATCAAGAACCCCGACGAATGGAAGTACAATAAGCTGACCACCGTCAAGGGCGCTGATGGAAAAGACGTGACAACTACGGAACTGCTGCATACGGGTATGCAACGTTTCAATGGTGCGGATAACCGCATGGTGTACTCTTATTCTCTTTATGACAACCCCGACAAGAATGTGAAATATGCAGGCGACTTCGTGCATTACAATGGCAAGAATGCCGTGGTACTCGACAATACATCCAAAGGCTACGGCTATACGGCAAACATCACGGTGAATGCCCAGCCGGTGGATGACTTGATGCTGATGCTGGCCTATACGCACACGGAGTCCAAAGAAGTTTCCGGTCTTCCGGGCAGCGACCCTATCTCCACTTGGCAGGGATTGAACACGATTGATGGTTCCAATTATGTGGATGCACAACGGTCACAGTATGTGGTTCCCGATAAGGTGATTGCTTCTGTGGGCTACTACATCCCCTTCAGACACAAAGGCCTGCTTCGCGGCACACACCTGAATCTGTTCTATTCCGGCTATTCTTCCGGCGGTTACAGCTTCTGCTACACCAACGACATGAACGGCGACGGTATCAACAACGACTTGATGTACATTCCGAAGGACGATAGTGAAATCAACTTCAAGACAGAGGAAGACCGCGTTGCCTTCTGGAAATTCGTAGAGCAGGATTCGTACTTGAAGAATCACAAAGGACAGTATGCCGAGGCTTATGCTGCCCGCGCTCCGTGGGTGCACCGCTTTGACTTCCGTTTACTGGAGGATTTCGAATTCAAGATTGGCAAGACCAAGCATTGCTTCCAGTTGAGTTTCGACATCATGAACGTGGGTAACCTCATCAACTCCAAATGGGGTATCTCCAAGACCAACACCGTTTCCAACAGCAACCGAATCCTGAAGTATGAAGGGGTGAAGAGCGCCACTGACCTGACTCCGGTATTCTCCATGTATAAGGTGAACGGTGAATATCCTACCAAGACTTACGACACCTATCAGAACTACAGCGAATGCTGGAAACTGCAAGTCGGTATCCGTTACGTGTTCAACTAATCGGGTGCAGATAACCTCCGTTGAATGGCGGAATATGATAAGGCAAGGGCTGTTCCGGGATTTCCGGGACAGCCCTTATTGTTTTTGGCTTTCTTTACTTTATTGTATTTCAACCTCCATAATCACTGGATTGTGGTCGCTGCACAAATCCAGGTCTGGAGAGTAGTATGCAATACCCTTCAGGCTGGGGGAGTGGAAGATGTAGTCAATACGCAACATGCGTTTGGCATAGCGGTAGGTGTACATGTATCCGTTTCCGGCAGTGCGGAATCCGTCTTTGAGGGTTTTCCTCAAATGATGGTAGGTGTAGGAGGAAGGTATTGAGTTGAAGTCGCCGCATAGCAGCACGGGATAGGGGCTGGTCTTGGCGTAGTGGCTGATGACGTAAGTCTGCGTGGCCCGCTTCATGAAGTTTTCGTGCAGGGTGCCTGCGGCATCTTTGGCTGCCTGGACTTCGCGGCGGGTGTCGTCGGTGGCCAGCTCGCGTTCCCACTTCCTGCGCTTCTGGCTAACGCTGGTGGTCTGCAGGTGGTTGTTTATCAGACGTATGGTATCCGTACCCATCACTACATCGCACATCATGCTACAGTTGGAGCTGTGCTGGTAAGTGATGAAACGGTGGTTCGCCAATGGATAGCGGCTGAATACGGCGATAGGCAGTACGCCCTTGACGGAGTCTTCGGAAGGGATGAGCGCGTGTGACCAATGCGAGAGTATGCGCCGTATGCTGTCCGTGGGGAAGTCGCTGTTGTCTCCGAACTCCTGGAAGCACAGCACATCCACGCCTTCCTGCTGCATGTACCGGGCTATCTCCTTGCAGGAATAACCGGTAATCTCACCTCCGAAGTTGTGTATGTTGTAGGTGGCTATCTTCAGATACTTGCCTGCCGGGGTCTTGTCTTTCGGCAGGTGGAGCTGGAAGATAGACGTCAGATATCCCCAGTTGCAGAAGAATGCCACCAGCGGAACCAGTGCCCAGCGCTTACGGGCCAATGCCCAGCAGAGTGCCGTTATCAGATTGACAATCAGGAGTACGGGCACTGCCAGCCCCAGTAATGGCATGATGACGGAATCGACCGGAGCCATGTTTCCTGAGAAGGCTGCCACTATGGTGATGGCGCCCAAGATAAATGTCGCTGCTATCAGGCAGATGTAGAACAGACCTTTTACGGCAGACTTTCCCATGTTGTTTGCTTATTTATTCACTACGTTCACCGGCTTGCCGTCTTGGTAGGCCTTGATGTTTTCGAGCATAATCTGCATGAGGCGTTCGCGCGCGGCCGTGCTTGCCCAGGCAATGTGCGGAGTGATGTAGCAGTTACGGGCAGAGAGCAATGGATTGTCGGCACGGGGAGGCTCCTGCGAGAGTACGTCTACGCCGGCGGCATAGATGGTGCCGTTGTTAAGTGCATTGGCAAGGTCTTGTTCGTTGATGAGCGGGCCGCGTCCGGTATTGATGAGGATGGCGGTGGGCTTCATCAGTCGGAGCCGTTCTGCATTTACCATCTCGCGGGTGGAGTCGGTGAGGGGACAGTGCAGACTGATGATGTCACATTCGCGGAACAACTCGTCCAGCTCCATCTTGCGGATTTCGGGAGGAAGCTGGAAGTTGGTCTTGGAGGTGTAGGCACATACCTTCATACCGAAGCCGATGGCGATGCGGGCGGTGGTGAAGCCGGTGTGGCCCAGGCCTACGATTCCGAGCTTCTTTTCGCGCAGTTCGATGAGAGGCGTGTCCCAGAAGCAGAAGTCCTTGCTTGCTGTCCAGCGGCCCCGGTGCACCTCTTCAGAGTGGTGTTGCACTTGCTGGGTGATGTTTAGGATGTGGGCAAAGACCATTTGGGCTACGGAGTCGGTGCTGTAGGCGGGAATATTGGTGACGATGATTCCGCGTTCTTTGGCGGCAGTGGTGTCTACGATGTTATATCCGGTGGCCAGCACACCGATATACTTCAGTTCGGGCAGTGCCGCCATGTGTTCAGCGGTGAGTACAGTTTTGTTGGTCAGCAAGATTTCTGCACCAGCAGCGCGTTCCAATACTTCCGCAGGGGCGGTGCGGTCGTAGATGGTGCACTCGCCCAAGGCTTGCAATTCGTCCCAGCAGAGGTCGCCGGGGTTGGCGGCATAGCCGTCTAATACTACTATATTCATGGAGTTATGAGTTATGAGTTATTTGTTGTGGGGATTTTCTGTATCCGACTTTTAATCTCTAATTTTCAATTTTTAATTTGAATTGATAGTTTACCATTTCTTTTCCTCTCCCCAGAGTTGCTGCATCCGTTCCTTATGCTTTTGCTCGGCAGGGTTGAGTTGTGGTTCCCAGATGCGGCGGTCTTTCAGTTCGTCGGGCAGGAATTGCTGCTTGACGAAGTTGCCGGGGTAGTCGTGGGCGTACTTATACTTCTCGCCGTAGCCCAACTGCTTCATCAGCTTGGTGGGCGCATTGCGTAGGTGCAGGGGGACGGGGAGGTTGCCCGTTTCGCGTACCAGTTCCAGGGCATTGTTGATGGCCATATAGGCTGAATTGCTCTTAGGACTGGTGGCGAGGTATATGGTGGCTTCTGCCAGGGGGATACGTCCTTCGGGCCATCCCACTTTCATCAGCGTGTCGAAGCAGGCGTTGGCAAGCAGCAGCGCGTTGGGGTTGGCCAGTCCGATGTCTTCGGAGGCAGAGATGACGAGGCGGCGGGCTATGAAGGCAGGGTCTTCACCGCCTTCTACCATGCGTGCCAGCCAGTAGATGGCGCCATCCGGGTCGCTGCCGCGAATGGATTTGATGAAAGCGGAGATGATGTCGTAGTGCATCTCGCCGTCCTTGTCGTAAGCAAGAGGGTTCTGTTGAAGGCGTTCGGTCACCATGTCATCCGTGATGAGGACAGGATCGGTGGCTTCGGAATCTATCACCAGTTCGAGGATGTTGAGCAGCTTGCGGGCGTCTCCTCCGCTGAAGCGGAGCATGGCAGTGGTTTCTTTCAGTTCTATTTTCCGTTCCTTCAGCACGGTGTCCGTGGTGATGGCGCGTTGCAGCAGTTCCAGCAGGTCGTCCTTCTCCAGTGACTTCAGGGTATAGAGCTGGCAGCGGGATAGTAGCGGGCGGATGACCTCGAACGAAGGGTTCTCCGTGGTGGCGCCTATCAGCGTCACGGTGCCTTGCTCCACGGCTCCCAACAGCGAGTCTTGCTGCGACTTGCTGAAACGGTGTATCTCGTCGATGAAGAGGATGGGACTGGCTTGCGAGAAGAAGCGGTTGCTCTTGGCACGCTCTATCACGTCGCGTACATCCTTCACACCGCTGGTCACGGCACTAAGTGTATAGAAAGGGGTTTCCAGCTTGTTGGCGATAATCTGTGCCAGGGTTGTCTTTCCCACTCCCGGAGGGCCCCATAAGATAAACGAAGAGATACGTCCTGCATCAATCATCTTACGCAGCACTGCACCCGGTCCCACTAAATGTTTCTGACCGATATATTCATCTAATGTTCTTGGTCTAAGCCGTTCTGCTAATGGTTGCATAGTATGTAACTCTTAAAAAATCATTAATATCATGAAGCGTATACCGCCCTTCTTCACTCCCGGTATATCCGTATAGGTCAGTCGGCGTACATATTCTATGTGGAGCAGCTTGAAGATATTGTAGATACCTACACTGGCTTCCACATAGGGAGTCTTGCCCATGACGTGGCTGGTGGGTACACCGTCGCGCATGGGGAAGAGGAACAAGTCGGGATTGTTGCTCTTGTATGGGTTGTTCTTGTCCGTCAGCGTGCCCCACAGGCCACGGATGCGGAACATCTCACGCCACTTCAGCTTCTTGATGAGCGGGATGCGGTTGAAGAGTTTTCCGTTCATGTCGTAGCTTAGGTTGAGGGAGGCGTAACGGTCGTTCAGGAACTCCATGTTGTTGATGAGGTTGAAGGACTCGTTGTTCTGCGTGATGTACGAGAGGTTTGCCATCGGTAGGTTCAGCAGGGGGAAGGGAACGGTGTTCCATTGCGCACCGGCACGTGCCGTTACGTCCAGCTTGCCCCACGAGCCGAGCCAGAAGCGCTTCCGGATGCTGGCTTCCGTCAGGTTGAAGTTGTACTCTCCACCCAGCACGCCCTTGAATCCGGCGGTGTGGGAGAGGGTGAAGGTGGGCGCATCCAACGATACGGGCACGCGGCGCTGTTTGGTGTTGACGAAGGTTTCGCCGGGAGCGTAACGCAGGGTCACACCCAGCTCGGTAGTGGTGATGTCGTGCACCAGCGTATTCTTTTCATCCCACTGTCCGGGTGTTTCTCCGTTGTTCTTCCAGTATTGCAGTTGCCCCGCAGGCTGGTCGTTGCGGTGGCGTGCCATGGCCTGTACGGAGAAGCCGGTATTGGTTTCCAGCTCGTAGGTCAGCGTGGCATCGCGCATGTAGGACATCTGGTCTACCGTGGTCCATTTCCAGCCGACAAATAAGTTGTCCTTGTCCGTGGCGAGGTACTTGTCCATGGGAGACATCACGTCGTAGGTGTACTTGAAGGCGATGTAGTGCTTCGGGAACTCCCACAATACGTATTCGCGTTTGTTGAAGGAGTAGGCCACCTGCCCGGAGTAGAACCATTTCTTGTCCTTGGTTCCGTAGGCGCCGTAACCGCTCAGGCTCCAATGCGGGTCGAGGTTACCGGTTGTCATACCGCTCAGACGGAAACGGGTGCCGTTGACGTAGTTGCTGGTTATCATTGTATTGATAGGACCGAAGTCGAACTTACTGGGATGTTTCTTGCTGCCCGTTTCCACGAAGTTCTCAATCAAGGCTTTCGCTCCGAAGATGACGTACTTGAAGCCGGGAATCTGTTCGATACGGTTCATGAATACGTCCATCGTGCTCTCCTTCTTGGTGAGGGGCACTTGGCGCACTTTCGCCCAATACTCGTCGCTCTTGGCAAGCATGTTCGCCTCCTTGATGACGTTTCCTTTCAGGCGGAAGAGGCGGGGTTCTATCTCCGTGAACTGATAGTCGCTGTACTTGGTGGTCCGCTGCACTTCCAGGCCTTGGATGCCTTTCACAAAGTGCAGTTCCACGGTCATGTCGTCATCGGTCAGCACCCAGTTTCCGTCGGGCAGTTGTTCGAACTGCTGCACGATGTCGAGGTTTTCCACGAAGTTGACACCCGTCTTCTTGGGCAGGTTCATGGTACATTTCTTCACGGCATAGGTGGAGTCCTTCACCACGTAGAGGTGCCCCGTGAAACCGAAGTCCTGCGGGTTCTGGGGAACGAAAGTCAGATGCACGCACTCCTGCCTATCCACCATGAGCGTGTCCATCAAGTAGTATTTGTAGAAGCTGATGGCTCCGCGGCCGATGGGGCTGACGAAGCGGCGTTGCAGCAGCCGGATGTCGTCGTCGTAGATGTTGATGTCGGAGAATACGTCCGTAAGGATGGTCCCCAGCATGTCTCCGGTGTTGAAGAACTCTTCGATACCAGTGGAGTTCATGCCTTCGATGATGGTCTTTTCGCTCTTGGGGCTTTTACGGAAAATGGTCTTGCTCGCCGTCTCCTTGATGGAGATGGGTAGAATCATCTTGTTGGTCTTGGGCGATACCTCCACCTGGTCTTTGAAGAAGGAGAATTTCTTGTAAATACCTTTCTCCATTTTGTCGGGGGTGACATCGTTGAGCGACATCTTCATCTTTTCATATTTCTGATACTGATAGTAGTCGTTCTCTTCCAGTTTCAGGGCCTTCTTGTTCTCGATGACCTTCTTCATAAACTCCACGGCGGGGTTGTTCTTGCGGGAATATTTCTCCTTCTTGGGCTTCACGACGACCTCGGAGAGCATGATGTCGTCCGGTTGCAACTTGACGTTCAGCACCCGGGTACCGGGATTCAGTTTCACTTTCTTGGTGATATAACCTACAGCGGAGAATGTCAGCTCATCCCAGCCTTTGTGGGTTTCAACCTGGTATTCACCGTTTGCGTTGGAGATGCCGCCTACACCTTTCCCTTCATACTGTACGGTGATATACATCAGCGGTTCGTTCGTGAGGGAGTCTGTGATGACACCCTTTATCTGGGCGGATGCGCTGATGGAGACGAACAGTGACAGCAGGAAAAGGGCGTAAATTGTATATCTTTGCTTCATAAGTTACAGATAATTCGGGCGCAAAGTTAACAAATTAAGGTTAATCAAGAAGCAAATATAGACTAAAGAAACGGGAGATATGGTTAAATGAACGTGAAAGTCGTATGTCTTGTTTGCCGGATACAGATAAAAAACGTACAGAATCCTTATAGAAAAGTTGCCGGATATAAAGGATAAAGTTGCACAACGTATGGAGAAAGTTCTATCCCAAGCCTTGGGATAGAAAGACCCAAGCTTGGGATAAGCGTCCGTAGGTTTGGGATAGACGTTTGCAAGCTTGGGATAGAATTTATGGAGGATTATGAATTGTTGCCGTTCAGTAGTGTCTGTACGATGCGTTCCGCCGTTCGTCCGTCCCAGCGGTCGGGCAGGGTGGTGTGCTTCCATTCTCCGTGCAGCAGCTTGTCGAGCGAGGCGGAGAGAGCGAAGGAATTTTCGCCTACCAGCTCGTTGGTACCGATGCGCCAGGTTTCGGGATGCTCGGCATAGGTATTGAGGGTGATGCAGGGGACGTCGAGGAAGGTGGCTTCTTCGGCGATGTTTCCCGAGTCGGTGACGATGCCCCGTGCCTGGTTGATGAGGAACCCGAAGTGCAGGTAACTCTGCGGAGGCAGGATGTGCAGGTTGGGGGCATTCAGTTCCAGCGACTTCACTGCCTTTTGTACGTAGGGGTGCAGTGGGGCGACGATGGGCATGCCGCCGGCCTTCTCGATGACGGTCTGGAGCAGGGAGTGCAGTACGGCTTTCTTCTCCAGCAGGTCGCGGCGGTTGAGGGTGAGCAGCAGGTAGTTCCCTTTCCGCAGGCCGAGGCTGGAGAACCACATGGGCTGCACCAAGCGGTGGCGGTTGAAACGGATGGTGTCAATCAGTATGTTGCCCACGTAGTGGATATATTCGGGTATCATGCCCTCCTGGTTGAGGTTGCGGTTGGCCACCATGCCGGCGGTGAAGAGATAGTCGGAAATGGCGTCCACGATGGTGCGGTTCACCTCGCGGGGCATGTTCATGTCGAAAGAGCGTGTGCCGGCTATGACGTGCGCCACCTTCAGTCCGCGCTTCTTGGCGACGATGGAGCAGCTCATAGTGGCGGTCATGTCATCTACCACCAGTACGACTTGTGCCGGATGCCCGTCCAACTCCCGCTCGAAGGCGAGCATGATGGAGGCTGCCACCTGCGAGTGGTTGTGTCCGGTGACACCGAGGTAGGCATCCGGTTTCCTCATGGAAAGGTCGGAGAAGAGCGAGGCATCCAGGCTGGTGTCATCCTGCGGACCGGTGTAGACGATGCGGTAGGAGATGTTCTTTCCTGCCTCTCTGGCGGCGTCGATGGCGCGGCAGATGGGGGCTATTTTCATGAAGTTGGGGCGTGCGCCCGATACGATTGTTATTCTCATTGTCGTAGTTGGTGAAAAATGATACGACAAAAATACGTTTTCTTAGGGAAATTATTTGTTACTTTGCCTATTATTTTCAGAGTGTCTGTTGAAAATACACACTTATTCAATGTTTAATTTATAATTTTTAATTTTTAATTCTCAAAGTGATAATGCCAACATTTGTTCAGATACTCGATTTCATTGGCACATTTGCCTTTGCCATCAGTGGCATACGCCTGGCCTCGGCCAAGCGGTTCGACTGGTTTGGAGCGTATGTGGTGGGTTTTGTGACGGCCATTGGCGGCGGTACGATACGCGACCTGTTGCTGGACGTCACCCCGGGCTGGATGACGGATCCCATTTACTTGATTTGTACCGGACTGGCCTTGTTGTGGGTCATCCTCTTCGGTAAACATCTCATCCATCTGCACAATACGTTCTTCATATTCGACAGTATCGGCCTGGCACTGTTCACGGTGGTCGGCGTGGGCAAGAGCATCGCGCTGGGCTATCCCTTCTGGGTGGCCATCATTATGGGCAGCATCACCGGGGCTGCGGGAGGTGTGATACGTGACGTATTCATTAACGAAATTCCGCTGATATTCCGGAAGGAGATTTATGCGATGGCTTGTGTGGTGGGAGGAACCTTCTACTGGATGTGCCATCTTCTGGGGATGGAGTCTTTCGTGTGTCAGATTGTGGGCGGTGTGACGGTGTTCGTTACCCGCATACTGGCGGTGAAGTATAGGATTTGCCTGCCTATCCTTTCGGGCAATGAAGAGGAGCAGGAAGGGTAGTCCGTTATCCGTTGCCTGAGAACCTCCGGGATTCTCAGGTGAAATTCCGGGCAATGTGCAAAAGAACTTCAGGTGTTAAAAATAAGATTCCCCGGCATTTGCAACCGAAATGTCGGGGAATCTTTCATATTCCTCGTTCTCCTGATAAGGGGGAAAGAGGATGGGATTGCTAAGGGGATAAAACAAGGTTAGAACAATGCATCCTTCGTGTTGAAAAGTTTGCGTTCGTTCAGTTTCACTACCTTGCCGAATTTTTCCAGTCGCTTCAGGTCAATGTTCTTTGGGTTGCCCATGATGGAAATGCAGTAAGGTTTGTCTTTGATGTTCTCTTCGTAGAATTTCACGATGTCGTCAAAGGTCAGTGCATCTACTTTCGGCAGGTTTTCCTTTGCTGGGTCGTCTGTGTAGCCTCTGTAGCCCAAGTCTACCAGTTCCATGGCTTTGTTGCGGAAGCTGGGGTGACTGGTCAGCATGGCTTGGCGGAGGTAGCTCTTGATGTTGTCGATACGTTCCGGATTTTTCGGCATGTCGTTGACGAGACCCATCAGTACGTCCAATGCATCGTTTGCCTTGTCGTTCTGGGTACCGATGTAGCCGCGCAGATAGCTTGCTTTTCCGGCTATGCCTTGCGTGCCGACGAATGCGTAGGCTGTATAGGCCATGGAGCGTTTTTCGCGGATTTCGTTCAGAACGATGCCGGTGAAGTCAAGACCGAAGTATTGGTTGAATGCGCTACGCAGCACGTCGTCCTTTTTGTCAGCCTTCTGCATCGGGATGTAGAGGTGGATTTGGGCTTGTTCTGCATCGTTGTTAGGCAGGAAGTAGACGGTGTTTTCGGTCACCGGCATCATGTCCTTTGCCTGTGGGGAGTTGGACGGGCGTTCGTTGGCCACCAATGGGAGGTTCTTGCTCAGGATATCGTATACTTGGTCGAAGGGGAGTGTTCCGGTGAAGAACACCTTTGCCTCGTAGTTGGAGGCGCGGTTGATGTCGCCCGTCAGTTCTGAAATCTGTAATTCGTAAATCTCCTTGTCGGTCAGTTCCTTGATGTAGTCTGATTTCTCTCCGTAGAGCATGTACTGCCGCAGTGCTTCGTTCAGGATGCTGACGTTGTCTTTGCGCTGCTGGCGCATACCCATTGCCGAACCTTTCAGACGTGCCAGTTGCTTTTCGTCCAGTTTTGGCATCAAAATCTGGCGTGAAAGTAGCTGGCAGGCTTGCGGCAGGGTGGCTTCGTAGCCCTCCATGATGATGTAGAGGTTGTCATCATCGGCTGTCACGTGGCAGGTTGCGTTCAGCTTGCTGAGTTCTTCTTTCAACTCTTGCGGTTCGTAGGCCCCCATGATGCCTGCGTTGTTCATCAACTGGGCGGCATAGCCAAGTTTTGGGAATTCGCGTTCACCGGCTCCGTATTGTACAACCAACTGGAATACGTTATTCTCCTTGTTGGGTGTGTAGTACATCTTTGAACGGTCGTTCAGTTGCTTGATTTGCACTTCGCCGTAGTCTGCGAATTTCTCCTCCATCTGTCCGATGGGCAGGTTTTTGAATTGTGTTGCATAGAGCGATTCTTTTCCTATCGGAGGTTCTACGGGTTTGTAACCCGGCTTCTCAATCTTGGCGTTCTTGTCAGGCTTTCCTTTTTCGATATATAGGGCCAGGTAATTGTCTGACAGATATTTCTTGGCTACTCGCTTGATGTCGTCAGTGGTGATGGCCATAATCTTGTCCTTGTAATTGAGTATGTCGCCCAAGTCCTGCTCGTTGTAGAAGGCGTTCATCAGTATCATGGCCTTGTCCTCGTTCGACTCCATTTCCAGGTCGAACTGGCGGCATTTCTCGGCTTTGATGGCATCAATTTTCCAGTCCTCGAATTCTCCGTTGGCGATTTGCTGGATGGCTTTCAAGGCTTTCTTTTCGGCGCTCTTGGTCGACTCGAAACGGCGCTGGTTTTCGTCGTAGAGGGGAATGGCCGCTACGATGGCGCGTCCTTGTTCGCGGAAAGTACGGGTGTAGGCTCCGGCGCTGGTCAGTTCACCGTCCAGTACCAGCTTGTCCATAGTTCCGGTCTGACTGTTGTTGTTCAGCAGTGCCAGGGCGATGTCCAGAGCGTCTTCGTCGGGATGTCCGGCAGGTACTCCATTGAATACCATTGCCACTTGCGGGTAGAATCCTACTTTAGCCGAATACTGTTTGCGGCCCTTTATTTCGAGGTTCTGGTAGACCTTGCGCTCGGGTGAGGGTTTAGCAGCCAGACGTCCAAAGGCGGCATTGATGCGTCCGCTGATTTGTTGGGCTTTGATGTTTCCTACGAGTACCAGTACCATGTTTTCGGGGACATACCATTGTTCGTAAAATTCAATCAGCTTGCTCAGGCGGGGATTCTTCAGATGTTCGGGCAGGCCGATGATGGAACGGGAGTAAGGATGTCCCTCAAAAGCTTTCTCCATCACGAACTGGTTCTGTGCACGTCCCTGGTCATCTTGTGAACGGTTATATTCTTCGTACACGTTTTCCAGCTCCGACTGGAAGGAACGGAATACGGGATGCAGGAAACGTTGTGAGGAGATTTCCAGCCATTTGTTTATCTGATAGGCAGGGAAGGAGCTGTGATAGAAGGTCCAGTCATAGTAGGTGCCTGCATTCACCCCTTTGGCGCCCATGCTTTCCATCAGGTTGGAGTATTCGTTGGGAAGTCCCAATTTTCCAGCTTTGACGGTCAGCTCATTGATTTCCTTGCTGATGGCTTCTTTTTTTGCCGGGTCGGCTTCTTCGGCCATCTGGTCGTACTTGGCGATGATTTCCTTGTAGATCGGTTCTTCTTCCGTCCAGTTCAGCGCGCCTATCTTGTCTGTTCCTTTAAACATGACGTGCTCCAGGTAGTGTGCAAGTCCCGTGTACTCTTCGGGGTCGTTGATGGAACCGGCACGTACGCCTACCAGTCCGAACACGTCCGATTTGGATTCATCTTCCCATATATATACGGAAAGACCGTTCTTCAGCTTGAACGCCTTCAGTCCTTGTCCGAAGGAGGGCAGGGAAATGATAAGGGTAGTCAGCAGAAGAAGTGACTTAAATTGAAATGATTTCATAAAATAAAGTGTTTTTATGTAATAAAAGTGTTTTCCTATATGTAGGCAAAGCTATAAAAAAATCACGTAACATTTACGAAATCTTCGGAAAAATGATAGTTTTCAGTATATAATATCACCCGTAAACTATCAGAGAGGGGGGTGTAAACTGTCAAATGATAGTTTTCACCCCTAATAAAAACCGTATTCCGTCCCCCGGGGCTTCAAATCTTCCTTATACTTGCAATCGTAAAACCTAAACCATTATTAACTATTTAAAAATTGAGCAAAGTATGAATACTTACAGTTTTAGAAAAGATTTGCTTGCAGTGCAAGAAGAACTGCTTCGCTTTGCATACAAGTTGACAGCCGACCGGGAAGAAGCGAATGATTTGTTGCAAGAGACATCTCTCAAGGCTTTGGATAACGAAGACAAATTTGAACCCGACACCAATTTCAGAGGTTGGATGTATACCATTATGCGCAACATCTTTATCAATAATTACCGGAAAATAGTTCGCGAACAGACTTTTGTGGACCAGACGGACAATCAGTATCACCTCAGCATGCCCCAGGACTCTGGTTTTGCCAGTACCGAGGGTGCCTACGACCTGAAAGAAATGCATCGCATCGTCAATGCCCTTCCACGCGACTATAAAGTCCCTTTCTCCATGCATGTGTCCGGTTTCAAGTACCGCGAGATTGCCGAACGCCTCGGCCTTCCGCTCGGAACGGTGAAAAGCCGCATCTTCTTTACGCGCCAGAAGTTGCAGGATGAATTGAAAGATTTCATCTGATAATAATTTGATAGTAGCAATATGATATATAACATATTACTTATGATGAATTTTTAAGGGTTATTCTTGACTATATGTCAGAATAATCCTTTATATTTGTATATGTTAAGTTAACCGAAGGAAAATCTCTTATTATTGACTATGATGAAAAAGGAAATTAAATTCAGTCTTGTTTACCGGGACATGTGGCAGTCGTCCGGTAAGTATCAACCCCGGGTAGACCAGTTGGTACGTATTGCTCCGTTGATAGTTGAAATGGGTTGTTTTGCACGCGTTGAAACAAACGGAGGAGCTTTTGAGCAGGTAAACCTTCTGTATGGTGAAAATCCCAACAAGGCTGTACGCGCCTTTACCGCACCTTTTAGGGAAGCAGGCATACAGACGCATATGCTCGACCGCGGGCTAAATGCACTGCGCATGTATCCCGTTCCGGCAGATGTGCGCCGGCTGATGTACAAGGTGAAGCATGCCCAGGGTGTGGACATTACCCGTATCTTCTGCGGATTGAACGAGACGCGGAATATAATTCCTTCTATCAAATATGCTCTGGAAGCGGGCATGATACCGCAGGCTACGCTCTGCATCACGTATTCTCCCGTCCATACGGTGGAATACTATGCCAGTATTGCCGACCGGTTGATTGAAGCCGGGGCACCTGAAATCTGCTTGAAGGATATGGCGGGCATCGGACGTCCGGGTATGCTAGGACAGCTTGTCAGAACCATTAAGGAGAAGCACCCCGATGTGCTGATACAATACCACGGGCATAGCGGTCCCGGACTTTCCATGGCTTCCATTCTCGAAGTCTGTGAGAACGGTGCCGACATCATCGATGTGGCGATGGAACCCATGTCGTGGGGCAAGGTTCATCCGGACATCATCTCCGTGCAGGCCATGCTGAAAGACCTGGGTTTCCAAGTGCCCGACATAAACATGAAAGCCTACATGAAAGCCCGTGCCATGACGCAGGAGTTCATTGACGAGTTCTTGGGTTATTTCATGGACCCCACCAATAAACATATGTCCTCACTCTTGCTGAAGTGCGGTTTGCCGGGTGGCATGATGGGCTCCATGATGGCCGACTTGAAGGGAGTGCATTCCGGCATCAACATGATACTGCGCGGTAAGAACGAGCCGGAACTCAGTCTGGACGACCTGCTCGTCATGCTGTTCGACGAAGTGGAATATGTATGGCCCAAGCTGGGTTATCCTCCTTTGGTGACTCCTTTCAGCCAGTATGTGAAGAATGTGGCTTTGATGAACCTCATGCAGCAGGTAAAGGGAGAGGAGCGTTGGACGATGATAGACAACCATACGTGGGACATGATTCTGGGCAAGAGTGGACGCCTCCCCGGTACTTTAGCGCCCGAGATAGTGGAACTGGCTAAGTCCAAAGGCTTTGAGTTCGTGGATACGGACCCGCAGCTGAACTACCCGGATGCTCTGGATACATACCGGAAAGAGATGGACGAAAACGGTTGGGAATATGGCGATGATGACGAGGAACTCTTCGAGCTTGCCATGCACGACCGGCAGTATCGCGACTATAAATCCGGCGTTGCCAAGAAACGTTTTGAGGATGACCTGCAGCGTGCCAAGGATGCGGCGATGGCCCAAAACGGATACTCGGAAGAAGAAATCAAGAAGCTGAAGCGTGCCAAGGCAGACCCGATAATCGCGCCTTCCAAGGGGCAAGTACTTTGGGAGGTTTCCGTCGAAGGTCCTTCTTCTGCTCCTTTCATCGGACGCAAGTACCAGCATGATGAGGTGTTCTGCTACATCTCTACGCCGTGGGGCGAATACGAGAAGATATGGACCGGATTTACCGGACGTGTGGTGGAAGTCTGTGCCAAGCAAGGGGATGTGGTCAATAAAGGGGATGTGATTGCTTATATCCAGCGAAGTGATATTTTTGCATAAAGTGGAGGATGACTGTTTTTCAGTCATCCTTTATCATCCAGCCATTTCTTGATGGTTTCCTTCAGCACTTCTTGAGTGAAGGGTTTGGTAAGGAAGTCGTTGCAACCTGCTTCCAGGGCAGCTTGCTTGTCGTGCTCGTAGGCATAGGCCGTAAGGGCGATGATGGGGACGTCCGGTACCAGTTCACGGATGATGCGAGTGGCGTCGATTCCGCCAAGGTTGGGCATTTTCATGTCCATCAAGATGAGGTCGGGGTGGACTTCCTCGAACATCGTTACGGCTTCCATGCCGTCTTTGGCATGTTTCAGCCGATAGAGTCGGCCTAAAATGGCGTTAATTAGGATGAAGTTGCTTTCTGTATCTTCGGCAATCAGGATGGTCTTGGAAGGAGGGGTAGGGAGTGCTCCGACCTCTTCATTCTTCGGGGAATCTCCGGGGGCTGCATTTTTGCCCCTCTGCTCTGTGGAGTGTGTCTCTGCTGTCGTTTCCTGGTTGTCCTCTTCTTTCTTTTCCGCCTCTGTTTTGCTGGTGGATTCCAGCGGGAGAACAAAAGTAAATGTGGTGCCTTTACCCACCTCTGAAGTGACGGATATGTTGCCACCCAGACGTTCGATGATGGTTTTGCAGATAGAAAGTCCCAATCCGGTGCCCTGGGCAAAGTTGTTCACCTTGACGAAACGTTCGAATATCCGGTCCACCTTGTCCGGTGCAATGCCCATACCCGTATCGGTGACGTGGAATGCTACATACTTGCCTTCCCGGCGATACCCGTAACTGATGTGCCCGGTGGTGGTGAACTTGAAGGCATTGCCTATCAGATTGGAAATGACCTGGAAAATCCGGTTCTTGTCTCCGTCAATCACGATATTCTCGTCAGAGGGTTCGTATATCAGTTCCACTCCTTCGGGACAGCGGAAAATATGTGCGTCGTGTATCTCCTTGCAGAGTGGATGGAGGCGTACGGGCGTGATGGTGAACTCCACGATGCCCGATTCTATTTTTGATAAGTCGAGGATTTCGTTAATGAGCTGGAGCAGGCGTTCATTGTTCGATTCCACTATTTCGTAATAGCCTAGCCGTTCTTCCTCGTTGGTGCTTTCGGCAATGATGCGCGAGAAGCCTACAATGGCATTGAGCGGTGTGCGTATCTCGTGGCTCATGTTGGCGAGAAAGGCAGATTTGAGCCGGTCGGAGGTCTCGGCTTTCTCCTTGGCTACGAGCAGTTCCCGTTTCATCTGTTCCATTTCCGTGATGTCCCATTCGATGTTCAGCAGGATGGGGGAGAAGTCGTTGCTTTCAATCTTCATCTTCCGTTTGTCCAGATAGATGGGATTTCCGTTTCCGTCGCGTTCTTCCGCAATCCAGTGCATCTCTTTGCCGGTTCTGGCTATTTCGATGTCTTGCGCCCTCTTTTCCTGAGCAGTCTCCAGAGGATAAAAATCGAAGTCGTCCTTTCCCAATGCCTCTTGTATGGGGATTTCGCGGTTATACGATTCGCGGTTGCGGTAGAGGTACTTGAAGTTGTTGTTGATGTCCTTCACAACAATGCCTGCCGGGAGGTTTTCGATGATTTTGTCCAAAATCTGGTTGAACTGTTTGATTTGCTGCTCATGCCGGATGCGTGTCGATACGTCTCTTCCGAATGTCCAGATGGTTCCTTCCCCTTTGTCGCTTGTCACCCAATAAGCGTTTCCTTCAATGGCGAGTACTTCCGGACGCTTGGGCAGCGGATGGTAGACGATGTATCCGTGGTTCGTCTCTCCACGTTTGACACGGTTGGCAAACTCTTTCCAGGATGTTTCATCCCTGCCGTATGAGGGCAGGTCGTATATCTTCATCCGGGTGATGTCTTGGCCATTACCGATGCCATGCCGTTCCTTGAAGCAACGGTTGCAGAATATCAGCGTGCCGTCTTCGTGTGCCGAATAAATGTCCTCGGTGGAGTTGTTGATGGCATGTGTCAGCAGATTGATGTCGTTGCGCCGTTTCTGTATGTCGGTAATGTTCTGTATGTATCCTTCTATAGTGACATTCCCGTCTTTCTGCCGTTCGCGGGCAAACGCTTTGAGGCGGATATAGAAAATGTTTCCTTTGAGGAAGATGCGGTAGTCCACGCTGTTTTCCATCTTGCCTTTCAGATTCTCTTTCATCCAGCCGGTAAAGCTTTTCCGGTCTTCAGGAAGGATAAGTTCCAGATAATTGTCCATATTGATGTGCTGCACCTCTTCCGAACACATGATACCCGTATGGCCTGCATAACAGAATATGCGGGTCTGGGTATCGTATTGCCAGTTTCCGATGAGGGCGGCCTTTTGTATTTCGTTGAGCTCGTGGTTTTTCTTTTCGAGTTCCAGTTTGCGCTGGCTGCGTTCTGTGATGTCGCGGTACTGGCAGAGGACCATGCCGTCGTACGGGTACATGATGCATTTAAAGTAATAGGTAGTGTGACCCAGTGTCATTTCGTAATTATGGACTGAACGTACCTTTTGCGTCAGTACCTTCTTGAACTCCGGATATACTTGGTAGTAAGTGGACGGCGGTATCAGTTGGAACAGATTCTTGCCCAGCAGCTTTTCTTCCTTCATGAACCAAAGGTTTACATTGTGCACTGCGATGTCCATGCAAATGCCGTCCCGGTTCAGAAGGAGCATGGTATCTGACGTCAGCTTCAACAGTCTCTCGGCGTTTTCAGCTTGTTTCAAAATGTTTTTCATTCTTACAGTATTAGTTTCATGCCCTTCTGGCCTTCTCCCATGCGCCGCTTGCATTGCCTGTGCGCTTGTGCAGGTAGTTGAATCCTCGTATGACGTTGACGTTCATGAAGAGGAAATAGTAGGGGATGAAAAGTATCTTGTTTTTTATATGCTTCATTGAAAGGTAGTACCCCCAACTTCCCATGAGGTAGAAAAGAGCTTGTAACAGCCAGATGATGGCATACAGTAATGGCGTGCTTGTCGTAAAGATGAGAATTGTGTTGAGGGGAAGCAATAGGAACAATAGGATAGGAGTGAGCGACCAGCGCAGCACCCGGTGGGAAATATATTGGAAACAGAATGTGCCGTAACGGAATGGGTTGAGCAGCGGACGCAGCCGCCAGATGGATTGCAAGCCCCCGGCAGCGATGCGCACCTTGCGCTTTTCTTCTTCGCGCATGTCTGCCGAGCCGCTTTCTACGGCATAGGCATTGGCACAATAGGCAATGGTGTGTCCCTGCATGACGATGCGCAGGGAGAGTATGAAGTCGTCGAGCAGCGTATCTGTCTGCATTTCCTCGAACAGCTCGCGGCGCACGGCAAACAGTTCACCCGCTGCGCCTACTGCCGAATAGAGGCGTGCGTCGAGCGCTTTGAGGGTGGATTCGTATTTCCAGTATAGCCCTTCTCCCCCCGAGGCAGCATTGTCCTTGCTTTGCACGGCGATACGTTTTTCGCCTGCCACGCATCCCACTTTAGGGTCGGTGAAGGCGTGCACTATCTCCCGCAGGGCTTCGCGGTTGAGGTGAGTATTGGCATCGGTGAACACGACAAGGGGCGTTTCTACGAAATGTATACCGCGGTTCAGGGCGGCTGTCTTGCCTTGGCGTTGGGGTTGGTGGAGGACGATGGCTTGCGGCCAGTGGGAGAGGCGTTCGTTGGTATGGTCGTTGCTGCCGTCGGTCACCCAGAGGATGCGTAGCTTGTCGGCGGGATAATCCAGCTCCAGGCAGTTGTGCATTTTTTCATCCACTACATCTTCTTCGTTGTAGGCGGCGATAAATAGCGTCAATGGGGGTAAAGCATGGTCGGCAGGCATCGGACGGGGCGCAGGCTTACGGAAACATTCTTTTATCTTGACCAGGATATATAATAGTATACCATATCCTATATAAGTATAGAACACTATGAATAAACTTATCCAGAAGAGTACTTCAAGGGCTTTCATGTATCCGCTCGTTTGCTTCCTTTTTTTGATAAAAAGAAATGTGATTGCCAAAAGTATGGATAATCTTTTACCGATGCAAGAAAAAGAAAAGAAAAATAAAATGTTTGTTTCTCAAGGTGTTCCGATGTTATAAGGAAGTGGGCTTCCTATAGAGGTGAGCTTGAATAACCTTGTGAGTGAGAGGCGATTAAAGGCTTTCAATCATCATTCTCCATAGGAAAGGGATGGGCAGGTAGGCAGGGCGTTACTCAAAACGCTTCTGTCATATTGAAGTAAAACAACATCTGGTTGTTTACCGTGTTTTTGCCTAAATCCAGGCGGACGTTCATGCGTGGCTGTACCTCAATGCGCAGACCTACACCATAGTTGGGCAGTACACCCTCTATCTTGCCGGGAGTGGGGCCCATGAAGCCGCAGCCGGTCCAGGCTACAAAACCTATGTGGTTGAGCATCCGCTTCACCCAAGTGCTGCGGTCGGTATTGAGCATCTGTCTGTACTCTGCCATGACCACATGCGAGGACTTGTCGCGATATTGCCCCATGTAGTAGCCGCGCAGGTCGAAAGGCGTTCCGGTGAGGGCATATTGCGTCAGAGGGACGTCACCGAACACGTTCTTGGTCTGTGCCGTCCACGCGAGCACCCTGCGCTTGCCCAGTGACTTGTATTGGCGGTAGTCTATCTCTAGGCGGTAGAAGGTCTGGTCGCTGCCGATGAACTTGGCGTACATCATGCCGCGGAAATCCAGATACATACCACGGTAGGCGTTGGCAGGGACGTCACGGCTGTCGTATGTCAGCAGGAAACCGAGGCCGGAGTTGAAGTTGTTATAGCCATTAGCCGTACCGCCTGCCTCTTTGTACGAGGGTTCGTCCACCAAGAACTTGCCGGGCTCCGTCAAGTGGTCGTAATTGATGTCGATTTGAGGTCCGGCAAAGATATTGCTGTTGCCCAGTCGGAAAAGGAACCAGGGGTTGATTTGCACGCCGCTGTACCGGTATTTGCTGGTACTGTCGCTTCGTACATAATCTTTATTGGTATTATAGCCGATGCCGTAAAAGTTTTCTTCCGTATTTTTATAGCTGAACTTTCCGAAGATACGGAAACGGTCGCCCTTAAAGAAGAGTTGCGGTTTGGAGAAGAGATTGATGCCACCGTTGAACATGAAGGCGATGGCCATGGGCACTACGGAGCGCAGCTGCGTGGTGTCGCTGGGGTTCATGCGGAAGGTCATCAGGGCGCTTCCTCCCAGCACGGCACCGAAGTCGGGGGTGTAGCTGGGTCCGCCCAGAATATTGTAATGCAGATTCCGGCGCGCTACCTTTTGCTTGCGTAGTTCTTTTTTTGTCAGTGCAGGAACGCTGTCGTTTGTGGCGGCCGCAGTCTGTTCCTGGGCATAAAAGGTGGTGGCGAACAGCACCAGTGCGATAATGCTTAGTATATATCTTTTCATGTCGTACGAAATGTGGGTGCAAAGGAAACTATTTTATCCCGAATAGTTTTCACTGTAATAGATAATAAATCTAAAGATGTCACTAAAATTATCAAAAAAGACATTACTTTTGTCTGCTTCACGAAGCAAGACATCAATAACTAAAAACACATAATCTGAATGAAGAAACGATTTTTATCTGTAATTGTTCTGAGTGCCGCACTGTTCTCTGTGCAGGCACAAGAGGGAAAGGGGGGTATCAGCCCCGAAATGCTTGGACAAATCAAGCAAAGTTATCAAGGCACGGCTGCCGACAAGGCGCTCCGCAATGCCATAGGCAATAATGACATCCGTGAACTGGCACTCAACCAGGAGAATATGCAGGGCATGGATACCCACTTCTCCATCAAGGTAGAATCCAAAGGCATCACCGACCAGAAGTCGTCTGGCCGCTGCTGGCTGTTTACGGGGCTGAATGTGATGCGTGCCAAGACTCTTGCCGAATACGGTTTTCAGTCTTTCGAGTTCTCCGAAGTCTATCCCTTCTTCTGGGACCAGTTGGAGAAGGCAAACCTCTTCTTGCAAGGCATCATCGACACCTCCAAGAGTCCCCTGACTGATAAGACCGTAGAATGGCTCTTCCAGCATCCGCTGAGCGATGGGGGTACCTTTACCGGTGTGGCCGACATTGTTTCCAAATACGGCCTTGTTCCCAAAGATGCCATGCCCGAAACAAACAGCAGTGAAAATACCTCCCGCATGGCCAACCTCATCTCTCTGAAGCTGAAAGAGTATGGTCTGCAACTGCGTGACATGGCTGCCGCCGGTGCCAAGCCCGAAGCTCTGGAGAAGGAGAAAACTACGATGCTCGGAACCATCTACCGCATGCTGGTGCTGAACCTCGGTGTACCTCCCACGGAGTTCGACTATGTCCGCCACGATGCCAAGGGTAATCCTGTGGAGACAGAGCATCACACTCCCATGTCTTTCCTTGAGAAATATGGAGACAAACAACTGCTGACCAACTACGTAATGCTGATGAACGACCCCAGTCGCGAGTATTACAAGTGCTATGAAATAGACTATGACCGCCATCGTTACGACGGCAAGAACTGGACTTATGTCAACCTGCCCGTAGAGGACATCAAAGAGATGGCCATTGCCTCCTTGAAGGACAGCACCATGATGTACTTCTCTTGCGATGTGGGCAAGTTCCTGAACTCCGAACGCGGTCTGCTTGATGTGAAAAACTATGACTACGAATCACTGATGGGCACCACCTTCGGGATGGACAAGAAGCAACGTATCCAGACTTTCTCCAGTGGCTCTTCCCACGCCATGACCTTGATGGCCGTTGACTTGAACAAAGACGGAAAGCCCGTAAAATGGATGGTAGAGAACAGTTGGGGAGCCGCTTCCGGTTATCAGGGACATCTCATCATGACCGACGAGTGGTTCAATGAATACATGTTCCGTCTGGTAGTGGAGACAAAATATGTTCCCGCCAAAGTGATGGAACTGTTTAAACAAAAGCCCGTCTGCCTGCCGGCATGGGACCCGATGTTCGCTGAAGAAAAGTGATGATAAGGATTAGGGGTTAGGGATTAAGGATTAGTGGGCTGCACTATGATTCCGCAGGGTATTAATCCCTAATCCTTAACCCCTAATCCTTGTTCTCGTGTTCGTTAACGAAAGGGATTACGGAAATTTCTCCGTAATTCCTTTCTTTTTTACTCTTTATTCACGTTCTTTTTTGCTACTTTTGCGGCAAATTAATGAAACCATTATTTTAAATAAACGCATGGCAAATGTAATTAAGTTACGTAAAGGCCTTGACATCAACCTGAAAGGCGCTGCTGCCCAGGAACTTGTGTCTGTTAAGGAACCGGGATTCTATTCGCTGGTTCCCGATGACTATGCAGGCATCACTCCGAAAGTGGTGGTCAAAGAGCAGGAATATGTGATGGCCGGGGGACCCTTGTTTATCGACAAGAATCATCCTGAATTGAAATTTGTTTCGCCCGTTAGCGGCGTAGTGACAAGCGTGGAGCGTGGTGCACGCCGCAAGGTGCTGAACATCGTCGTAGAGGCTGCCACTGAGCAAGACTATGAGGAATTCGGCAAGATGGACCCGTCCAAGATGAGCGGCCAGCAAGTAAAAGAAGCTCTTTTGCAAGCAGGTATGTTCGCTTTCATCCGCCAACGTCCGTACGACGTTATCGCTGATCCGACGGTAACTCCGAAAGCTATCTTCATTTCGGCTTTCGACAGCAATCCGCTGGCTCCCGATTTCGAATTCGCGCTGAAGGGAGAAGAAGCAAACTTCCAGACGGGACTCGACGCTTTGTCAAAGATGGCAAAGACGTATCTGGGTATTAGTGTAAAACAAAAGTCTGCTGCTCTTGTGCAGGCAAAGAACGTTACCGTAACAGCTTTCGACGGACCACATCCGGCAGGCAACGTGGGTGTACAGATTAACCACATCTCTCCGGTAGTGAAGGGTGAAACGGTCTGGACCATCAGTGCCGAAGCCGTACTCTTCATCGGACGTCTGATGAATACCGGTCGTGTGGACATGACCCGTACGGTGGCTGTAACGGGTTCCGAAGTGTTGAAACCCGCTTATTGCAAGCTGAAAGTCGGCGCTCTGTTGACGAACGTTTTCAAAGGTAACGTGACTACCGACAAAGACCTCCGCTACATCAGCGGCAACGTGCTGACCGGTAAGAAAGTTTCTCCGAACGGCTTCCTCGGCTCTTTCGACAGCCAGCTGACCGTTATTCCCGAAGGAGATGAAATCCATGAAATGTTGGGTTGGATTATGCCGCGTTTCAATCAGTTCAGCGTCAACCGCTCTTACTTCAGCTGGTTGATGGGCAAGAAGGAATATGTGATAGATGCCCGTATCAAGGGTGGTGAACGTCACATGATTATGTCCAACGAATACGACCGCGTATTTCCGATGGACATCTTCCCCGAATACTTGGTGAAAGCAATCATTGCAGGTGACATCGACCGTATGGAGGCTCTGGGTATCTACGAAGTAGCTCCCGAAGACTTCGCTCTCTGCGAATTCGTATGTTCTTCCAAAGTGGAAGTGCAGCGCATCGTACGTGCAGGGCTCGATATGCTTCGTGCCGAAATGGCATAATCGGGGCGTATGGCAAATCGTAAATTGTAAATCGTAAAATCGTAAATATATTAATGAAAGCGTTAAGAAATTATCTCGACAAGATAAAGCCGAACTTTGAGGAAGGCGGCAAATTCCACGCATTTCGTTCGGTGTTTGATGGCTTCGAAACATTCCTGTTCGTGCCCAATGCCACTTCGAAATCGGGAACGCATATTCACGACTCCATTGACAGCAAACGCATCATGTCGATGGTGGTCATTGCGTTAGTACCGGCGCTGCTGTTCGGTATGTATAACGTAGGTTACCAGCATTTCCACGCTACCGGTGCTGCCGGAGGCTTCTGGGAAATGTTCATCTACGGTTTTCTGGCTGTATTGCCAAAAATCATTGTATCTTATGTAGTAGGTCTCGGCATTGAGTTCGTAGTGGCTCAGTGGAAGAAGGAGGAGATTCAGGAAGGCTTCTTGGTTTCCGGTATCTTGATTCCGATGATTGTTCCGGTAGACTGCCCGTTGTGGATTCTGGCGGTGGCTACTGCATTCTCTGTAATTTTTGCTAAGGAAGTATTCGGTGGTACGGGTATGAACGTGTTCAACGTAGCTTTGATTACCCGTGCATTCTTATTCTTTGCTTATCCTACGAAGATGTCCGGTGATGCCGTTTGGGTATCGGGCGACAGTATCTTCGGTCTGGGACAGTCGGTAGATGGTCTGACGGTAGCTACTCCGCTGGGTGCAGCCGCTACCTCGGGCGCCGTTCCGGAGTTCTCTTGGGACATGGTGACCGGCCTTATTCCGGGTTCCATCGGTGAGACAAGCGTTATCGCCATCGCTCTGGGTGCCATTCTGCTGTTGTGGACGGGTATTGCAAGCTGGAAGACGATGTTCTCCGTATTCGTAGGCGGTGCCTTCATGGCATGGGTGTTCAATGCAATCGGTCCCGAGACTCCGATGGCACAGATGCCTTGGTACGAACACCTCGTGCTGGGTGGTTTCTGCTTCGGTGCCGTGTTCATGGCTACCGACCCCGTTACATCGGCACGCACGGAGACCGGTAAGTATATCTTCGGATTCCTGATTGGCGCCATGGCCATCATCATCCGTGTGCTCAACCCCGGTTATCCCGAAGGTATGATGCTTGCCATCCTGCTGATGAATATCTTCGCTCCGCTGATTGATTACTGTGTGGTACAGGGCAACATCAGCCGTCGCGAAAAACGTGCAATCAAGTCTAACAATTAAATACCGGAAAAGAAATGAATACCAATAGTAATAGTTATACTATCATTTATGCTTCGGTAATGGTTGTTATCGTTGCATTCCTGCTGGCATTCGTAAGTTCTTCTTTGCGCGAGACGCAGAACAAGAACGTGGAACTTGACACGAAGAAGCAGATTCTTGCTGCACTCAACATCAAGGACGTAAAGGATGCCGAAGCTGAATATAATAAATATGTAAAGGGCGATATGCTGATGAACGTTGACGGTACGCTGACAGAGAATACCGGTGCATTTGCTACCGCTTACGAGAAGGAAGCCAAAGAAAATAACCGTCTGCACGTATTCGTGGCAGAGGTTGACGGCGAGAAGAAATATGTATTCCCCGTTTATGGTGCCGGTCTTTGGGGCGCTATCTGGGGATATGTTGCACTGAACAGCGACAAGGATACCGTTTACGGTGTTTACTTCTCCCATGCCAGTGAGACTCCGGGTCTGGGTGCCGAAATCGCCAGCACGCACTTCCAGGGAGAGTTCCCCGGAAAGAAAACGTTGGAGAACGGCGAGGTGGCTCTCGGTGTTGTAAAGAACGGCAAGGTCGAGAAACCTGACTATCAGGTGGACGGCATTTCCGGTGGTACCATCACTTCTGTAGGTGTGGATGCCATGTTGAAGGCTTGTCTGAGCAGCTACAAGAACTTTTTAACTAATAATAATGAGGAGGAATAAGAATATGGGACAATTGTTTTCAAAGAAGAATAAAGAAGTATTCTCTACTCCGCTGGGATTGAACAACCCCGTTACCGTGCAGGTATTGGGTATCTGTTCTGCTTTGGCTGTTACTGCCAAACTGGAGCCTGCCATTGTGATGGGTCTTTCAGTGACGGTGATTACAGCATTCTCCAATGTAGTGATTTCACTGCTGCGCAAGACGATACCCAACCGTATCCGTATCATCGTTCAGCTGGTGGTTGTTGCCGCGTTGGTAACTATTGTAAGTGAGATTCTGAAAGCTTTTGCTTACGATGTAAGTGTGCAGCTTTCTGTATATGTAGGTCTGATTATTACCAACTGTATCCTGATGGGACGCTTGGAAGCATTTGCCATGCAGAACGGTCCCTGGGAATCTTTCCTTGACGGTGTGGGTAATGGTTTGGGATATGCCAAGATTCTGGTAATCGTAGCCTTCTTCCGCGAGCTTCTGGGTTCGGGAACGCTGCTCGGTTTCAACATCTTGAACTATGAACCTCTGCAGAAGTTGGGCTATGTGAACAACGGCTTGATGCTGATGCCGCCAATGGCGTTGATTCTCTGCGCTTGCATCATCTGGTATCAGCGTGCACGTCACAAAGAATTGCAGGAAAAGCAGTAATAAATAAATGAAGAATGAAAAATGAAAGAATGAAAAATGGGCTGCTCTGCTGCAGTACAAGTTCTCATTGCTTTAATTCTTTAATTCTTTAATTCTTAATTTATCGAAGAGATATGGAACATTTAATAAGTTTATTCGTCCGCTCTATCTTTGTGGACAACATGATATTCGCGTTCTTCCTCGGTATGTGTTCTTACCTTGCCGTATCGAAGAATGTGAAGACTGCCGTAGGACTGGGTATCGCCGTAACTTTCGTGTTGGTGGTTACGCTTCCGGTCAACTATTTATTGCAGACCAAGGTGCTGGCTGCCAACGCAATCATTGAAGGCGTTGACCTCAGCTTCCTGAGCTTTATTCTTTTCATTGCTGTAATCGCAGCTATCGTTCAGTTGGTGGAAATGATTGTAGAGCGTTTCAGCCCTTCGCTGTATGCTTCACTGGGTATCTTCCTGCCGCTGATTGCTGTAAACTGTGCCATCATGGGTGCTTCCCTTTTCATGCAGCAGCGCATCACGCTGGGTGAGAGCGACCCGAAATTCATCGGTGGCATTGCTGATGCTGTCTCTTATGCGTTGGGCTCCGGTATCGGTTGGTTGCTGGCTATCGTAGGCTTGGCTGCCATCCGTGAGAAAATGGCCTATTCTGACGTTCCGGCTCCACTGAAAGGACTGGGCATCACGTTTATCACTGTAGGTCTGATGGCAATGGCATTTATGTGTTTCTCTGGTTTGAACATCTAAAAGAAAGGAATAAAACAATGGATATGAATATGATATTAGCAAGCATTGGAGTATTCCTCGTGGTTGTCATCCTGCTTGTTGTTATCCTGCTGGTTGCCAAGAATTTCTTGGTGCCTTCGGGTAATGTAAAACTGACTATCAATGGCGACAAGGAACTGGACGTAGCTTCCGGTTCTACATTGCTGAATACGCTGTCTGTAAACGGTGTGTTCCTTTCCTCCGCTTGCGGTGGTAAAGGTTCCTGCGGACAGTGCAAATGCCAGGTAATGGAAGGTGGGGGTGAAATCTTGCCTTCTGAGACTCCGCACTTCAGCCGTAAGCAAATACAAGATCACTGGCGTCTGGGTTGCCAGGTGAAAGTGAAAGGCGATATGGCCATCAAGGTTCCCGAAAGCGTACTGGGCGTAAAAGAGTGGGAGTGCGAGGTTATCTCCAACAAGAATGTGGCTACGTTCATCAAAGAGTTCATCGTTGCATTGCCCAAAGGCGAGCACATGGATTTCGTTCCGGGTTCTTATGCGCAGATTAAGATTCCTAAATATTCGATGGATTATGATAAGGACATTGACAAGAGCCTTATCGGTGATGAGTATCTGCCTGCATGGGAGAAATTCGGTCTGCTGGGCTTGAAGTGCCGCAATGACGAAGAAACCATCCGTGCCTATTCTATGGCCAACTATCCTGCCGAAGGCGACCGCATTATGCTGACGGTACGTATCGCCACGCCTCCGTTCAAGCCGAAAGACCAGGGCCCGGGCTTCATGGATGTAATGCCGGGTATCGCTTCTTCTTATATCTTTACCCTGAAACCGGGTGATAAGGTAACCATGAGTGGCCCTTACGGAGACTTCCATCCGATATTCGACTCCAAGAAGGAGATGATGTGGGTCGGTGGTGGTGCCGGTATGGCTCCGTTGCGTGCACAGATTATGCACATGACGAAGACACTGCACACTACAGACCGCGTGATGAATTACTTCTACGGTGCACGTGCATTGAATGAAGTGTTCTATCTGGAAGACTTCCTGCAGATTGAAAAGGATTTCCCCAACTTCAAGTTCCATCTTGCACTGGACCGTCCCGATCCGGCAGCCGATGCAGCGGGCGTGAAGTATACTCCGGGCTTCGTACACAACGTAATTTACGAGACTTACTTGAAAGACCACGAAGCTCCCGAAGACATCGAATACTACATGTGCGGTCCCGGTCCGATGTCGAAAGCTGTTGAGAAGATGCTCGACGACCTCGGTGTTCCAGCTCAGAACCTGATGTTCGATAACTTTGGCGGATAATCTTCCTTGTCCGTCTTGAGATAAAAAAAACTCCGGCTTGTCCTTCAGGGCTTTGCCGGAGTTTTTTGTTCGGGGCATTTCCTCTCTAATGAAAGAAAGTGGAGTGGATTCTTCGTCGCTTTTTCTTTATTCCTTGATATGAATCAGTGCATTTGCCAGAATGGCTGTTACTTCTCCGGTGGTAATTCCTGTTGACACAGACCTCGTATGAATGGTTCTTGGTGAAGGAGAATGCGGTCTTTCAGAGTTTTCATGTTGGATGTTTTATTGAATGTTATCGTTTTCCTCTTCTGTTTCTTCTTGAATGGTGTCTTTGGGCAGCAATCTTGGAGAAATGCGTTTCTTGGGAGTGAGGCTCATGCCTTTCAGCATTTCGGCCTGGCGTACTACACTGCCGTTACCGTCCGAGAGCTGGTTGAAGGCTTTATCGTAATCCCTTTGCAGGCTGGCCAGCCGGTCGCCGATACCGAGGAAGGTGTCGGTAAAGCCTGCGATTTTTTCATATAAGATGGTGCCGCGCTTGATGATGGCCTGCACATTCTTTACCTGGTTCTCCTTCTTCCAAAGGTCGAGCGAGAGGCGCAGGGCGCTAATCAGGTTGGTGGGGCTCATTAGTACCACCTTTTTGTTGTAGGCATATTCCCAGAGGTGGGCATCGCTTTGGATGGCGAGGAGGTAGGCACCTTCGGTGGGGATGAACATCATAACGAAATCCGGTGATTGGGCGTCGTAATGCGAGTAGTCTTTATGGCTGAGCTCGTCGATGTGGGAGCGGACAGATTGCAGGTGTGCTTTCAGGAAGTGTGCCTGCTCCTCCTTGCTTTCGGCAGAGGTGTAGGCAGCATAGGCAGTCAGCGACACTTTGGAGTCGATAATCATTTCCCGTTCGTCGGGGTATTTCACGATGATGTCGGGCTGCATCTTCTGCCCGCTTTCCTCGTTGATGATGGCTTCGCCCCGTTCGTCTTTTAGAAACTCCTGGCGGAAGTAGTGTTCGCCTTCAATCAGTCCGGAGGCTTGCAACAGACGTTCCAGAATCATTTCGCCCCAGTTGCCTTGCATTTTGGAGTCTCCTTTCAGGGCACGGGTCAAGTTGTTGGCATCTTCGCTGAGGCGGTTGTTCAGTTCCACCAGTTCCTTGATGCGTTCACCCAGCGAGAAGCGTTCTTTGGCTTCGGTGCTGTATACTTGTTCCACCTTTTGGCGGAAGTCCTTCAGGTTATCGCCCAGCGGACGGAGCAGATTGCCCAGGTGTTCGGCATTCAGCCTGGTAAAGTCTTCGGCTTTGCTCTGGAAGATACGGTTGGAGAGATTCTCGAACTCGGTGTTCATGCGCTTGTGCAACGCTTCGGCTTCTTCCTTCTGCAGCTTCAATAATTCTATTTCCTTCTTTGTCCCGCTGATTTCCGCCCTCAGTGCGGCAGACTTGCGGTCTGCCGCCAGATAGCCGACTACGGTTCCGATGATTATCCCTATAATCAGTAATACTATCTCCATAAGTGTTTTGAAGTGTCCGCCTTATTGTGTCAATATTTCGTTTCCGTCTTCAGTAATCAGGATTTGGCTTTCCCATTGGGCAGAAGGCAGTCCGTCGTCTGTGCAGACGGTCCATCCGTCGGCTTCGTCGATAAAGACTTCGTAGCTTCCCATGTTAATCATCGGTTCGATGGTGAACGTCATGCCCGGCACTATCAGCATGCCCGTACCACGTTTGCCGAAGTGTTCCACATCCGGTTCTTCGTGGAACTTGACGCCGCAGCCATGTCCGCAGAGGTCGCGTACCACGCTGTATCCGTTCTTTTCCGCATGCTCCTGGATGGCGGCGCCTACGTCACCGAGGCGTGCCCAGGGCTGTGCGGTCTGTATGCCTATGTCACGGCATTCTTTGGTGACCTGTACCAGTCTCTGCATGTCGGGGCTGACTTCGCCAATCATGAACATGCGTGATGCGTCGGCAAAGTAACCTTTGTAAATGGTGGATACATCGACATTTACAATATCACCGCTTTTCAGGAATTCCCTGGTGCTGGGAATGCCGTGGCACACTACATCGTTGATGCTGGTACACACACTTTTGGGGAAGCCTTCGTACATGAAGGGGGCGGGGATGGCGTCGTGGTCTGTGGTGAAGCAATACACCATATGGTCAATTTCAGCTGTGGACATGCCTTCGCGAATGTTCTCGGAGAGATAATCCAGCAGGGCAGTGTTGATTTTGGCGCTTGCGCGGATACCGGCCAACTGCTCCTCGGTGCGGAGTGCGCTTCGCATCGGCAGTTTATATCCTTCTTTCTTATAATGTTGAATTTTGGCTTCTACTTCGTCGGAATAGTTTTTAGGAGTAAACCGGACTCCTTTCATGAACTTTTTCATTGTCTTTTCTTTTTTATGAGACTGCAAAAATACACAATAATGCAGGTGCTTGTACTATCAAGAGCCGAAAAAACATTCGTTTTCTTTATCCCGATACCAGCTTAGAGGGTATTCACCACTTCTATTTCGCTTCTTGAACTGTCTATCCTCCGTACTTGTATCTGGGTCTTTATGCGCTCTTTCAGTCCTTCCACGTGACTGATGATGCCTACCTTCTTGCCGCCCATCTGGTGCAGTTTTTCCAATGTGTCCATCACGGTGTTCAGGTAGTCGCTGCTCAGTGTGCCGAAACCTTCGTCGATGAACAGTGTGTCTACCGAGAGGCTCTGGCGGCTGAGGGAAGAAAGTCCGAGGGCAAGTGACAGAGATACTAGGAAGCTTTCGCCGCCCGATAAGGTGCATGCCGGACGTGCCGCACCTCCTTGATGGAAGTCGCGCAGCAGGATGGTGAGCGAACCGGCCTGGCATTCCAGTTCGTAGCGGTCGGTCAAGCGTTGCAGATAGAAATTGGCGCCTGCCAGCAGTTCTTTCAAGACGAAGCTCTGGGCTATGTTGCGGAAGTTCTTTCCCCGTTCGTCACCGAAGTGGTGGCAGAGGCGGTCCCACTTCAGATACTCTTCGCGTAGCCGGTCGGCACGTTCCTTTTCTTCCTTTATCCGGTCGATGTTACGGGTGTTTTCTTCCAGGCGTAACTTCTGCTGGCCGATGGATTGGTTGCCGGCGGTTATCTTTTCTTCGAGATTTGCGATGAGTGCATCCAGGGTTTCGAAGTTCTCGTTTTCTTCTATTTCGGGCTTCCGGCCGATGTGCTCTTCCATTTGTTCGGTGGCCAGATGAAAGGCGGTCGATGCAGCTACTTCTTCCTCTTTAAGTGTCTGCAATGAGGCACGTAATGCTTCTATCCGGGAGCCGGACCAAGCGGATAGGACGGTGATACGATTCTCGTCGAGAGTGGGGTTGGCGGCATAGAACCCGGTTAAATCCTTTTGCAGCCTTGCCATTTGGTCTGCGGTGGAGGATATGCTTTGTTTCAGTCCGCTTGCTTGTGTATTCAGATTATTCCAGGCAATCCCCAGGTCCTTGATTTCCATTTCCTGTGTTGCTGCAGGTGCGTTGCGCCAGTCGGGGAATGCGGCATCGATGCTTTCCTTGTTGATGTTTATCCCTTCCAGCTCTTTGTGGATAAGGGCAATGGCGGATTTCAGTTCTCTTTGTTTTTCCTGCGCCAGACGGTAGTTGCGCGTAGCTTGCGTCAGGCGGTCAATAAAGGAGAGGGGGGAGTTCTTCCATTCCGTGTTCCATCCTTCCCAGAGGATGTGGGGAGTGACGCGGTCCATGGTGGCACGTATGTTCTCCTTTTCGTTGGCGGTGAGCGACTTGTAATTGACGATGCTGTTTTTCAGCTCATTCAGCACTCTGTCGGCAGAGTTGAAGGCTTGGCGTGCAGCGTCCACATGTTTTTGGCATTCGTCCTTTTGCCGTTGCAGAGTTATGATTTGTGCGCTGAGCTTTTGAACTTCCGTGAGCTTTTCGTTCAGTTTGTCTGCTTCCAGCTTGTTCTCTTCCAGTAGCTTCTTCAGGGTTTCGCCGGTGGTTGTGGAGAGGCCGACGCCGTTGCATTGGGCGCATTTGGCCTGTGCGTCAGTACGGGCAAGGTTGTAGCTCCGGAGCGCTCTTGCTGTGGACTGACGGGCATTCTCTGCCAGCGTTCCGTAGGTATTGGATTCTGTCCGGTTGTTGTTCAATGCCTGCTCGGTTTCCTTGTATTCTTTCTCTTTTGTTTCCAGGGAGGTGCGTATGGGAGCAAGGACAGACTGGAAATCTTCATCTTTGCAAAGCGATTTTATTTCTTGTCCGCACACGGGGCAAGTATCCCCGACGACAAGCCGGGAGCGTGTTTCCTTTGCCCACTCTTCTACGGCTTCCTTTTGCTTGTCGTAGAGGGTGCGGATGTCATCATAACTTGTTTTCTTGCTGTCGAATGCCGTTTGCAGGAGGACGTATTGCTTTTGGCACGCCTCCACTTTGGCGTTCAAAGCCTTTTCGTTTTCCTTTGCCTCGTTTAGTGTCCTTTCCGTTTCAGCCAGTAAAGACAAGGCGCTCAAGGCTTGCAGCAGGTTCTCCCGTCCGGCATCGAGTTTGTTTTTCTTGTCTTGCAGGGCAGGGCGGTCCATGGTTTCAAGCTGCTTGTTCCGGAGGTTTATTTCGTTTTGCAATGTATGGTTCTCTTGTTCTTTCCGGGTGAGGGCAGCTTCCTTGTCGGTACGCTCCTTGACTTTTACGGGTTGTTGCGCGGCAAGTCTTTCAAGGTGCGCGTTGTAGGTGTCGATGCGTGTTTGGGCATCGAGTGCGGATTTTAGGCCGGTAATGATGGATTGGCTTTGCTCGAACATGGGCAGTAAGGGCGAATGCTCTTGCAAGTACTTCTCGGCACGATGCAGCTTGTCTTCTTGCTCTTCCAGGAAACCGCATAGCCACTTGCTTCCTCCGTCCAGCAGGGCAAAGGATGCTCTTAGCATTCCGGCTTGTGCATGGTTCTGTTGTTGCTGCTGTTGCTGCTGTTTCAAGGTAGAGAGCCAGTTGCGGGCGTCGGCGGTGGCATTCCATTCTTTAATCAGGAGTTCTTTCTGTTTGAATTCGTCCGATTGCAGTTGCGCTTGCTTCCCTTCCCACATCTTCTTTTGCTGTTCACGGGTGAGGAGGAGTTCGGAGTATTTTTTCAGCCAGTCCCTTTTTGCGAGGGCGATGGTTTTCTGCTCATAGGCTTCCTTGACTCCGGCATTTTGCGTGGCTATGGCTTCCTTGATTGCAGTGACTTCTTCTTCTGCCAGGATGTGGATGCCTTCCAGCTTCCGGTTCTGGTTTTCGTATTCCGTCCGTCTTTCCTTGGTGGCGGCATATATTTCGGCACCTATTTCGGAGTAGATACTTGTACCGGTCAGCTTTTCCAGAATATCCGATTTTTCGCTTTCCTTGCTTTGCAGGAACTTGGTGAAGTCGCCTTGCGCCAGCATGGTGGTGCGGCAGAATTGTTCGAAGGTCAACCCCACTGCAGCTTGTATTTCTGCCTTTATCTCATTCTTTTTGTTGAGCTGTGCGCCGCTTTTCTTGTTTTCCAGTGTCCAGCGCACATCTTGCACGGCTCCTGAAATCTTGCGGTGTGCCCGTGCCACGTACCATCGGGCGGTGTAGGGCGTTTCGTTCGAGCCGGTAAACTCCAGCTCCGTCCATGCTTCACTGGTGTTACGGCGCATCAGTTGCCGGCTGTCGTTGATGGCAACATCTTCCTTTTTGGCAGAGAAAGTCTGGCTCAGGTCTTTGTATTTTTCGTTCTCGGCATGGTCCATGCGGGGCGTTTCGTTGTAGAGTGCCAGGCAGATGGCGTCGAGAATGGTTGTCTTCCCTGCACCCGTCTCGCCGCAGATAAGGAAAAGGGATTCCTCGCTTAGCGGTCCGTTCTCAAAGTCGATGACGGCATCTTCTATGGAGGCAAGGTTCTTTATGGTCAGTTTCTGGAGTTTCATGGTTCGGACAAATGATTAGGAGTTGTTCTTGCTTTTCACTTTTTGCATGACAGTCTCCATCAGCTGGCAAAGTTCTGGGTCCATCTCTTCTCCTTCGGTTTCGCGGTAGTAGAGTCTGGCTATTTCTAGGGGAGACATTTCCTGCATCTCTTGGATGGAGATAGGCTTGCTCTCGTCAGTGTCGGTCTGCCGCTCTCGGGTCGTCTTGATGTAGCAATATTTGCATGCCTTGCCTTTGGCGGCATTCGAGGCTTTTTCGTTGCAGTCGGGGGGCAGGTAGCCTTTTGTCAGCACATTCAGACGGAGGTATGCAGGTTTCTCTTCCGGATATTCTTCCAGCAGTTTCAAGGCGTCTTCGAAAGGCGTCGGGTCATGTGGAAGTGTGACGAGCGGAATCGGATTTTCAATTTCCCTTGTACTGATTTGTGGCTCTGCCCCTTTCTCCAACTCGATGATGGAGACGGAGTGCGGATAGGTTTCGTCAAAGCTGACGGGGAGGGGAGTACCGCAATAGCGTGCGTGGTGATGACTGCCTTTGATGTCCTGCGGGCAGTGGATGTGCCCGAGGGCGAGGTAGTCGTACCCTTCTCCCATAGCGCTGAGGGGAACATACTCTATTCCGCCGATACTCTCATCGTGCCCGCTACGGTCGCTGCCTTCAATGGAGAGATGGGCCATGAGGACGACGGGAAGCTGTGCCGTATTCCGTTTCTTCACTTCGTCCAGCAGTGCCTGGAAGAAGCGTGCCTGTCGTTGGTCGCGCGGTGTTTCAGTGTCCAGCAGGGGGAAGTTTTGCGGATAGACGTGGGGCACGGCAATGACGTAGCCTATTGTCTTTTTTTCATTGTTTATCTCGATGATGTGCTTGTCCAGATTCACTTCCTCGGCTGTACGTTCGATGTTTCCCACAACGTTCAAGCCGAAGTGCTGCCAGAGGCTGCTGTCTATCTCCAATTTGGAGCTGCTGTCGTGGTTTCCGGCGGTGACTACGATGGCCATTCCGGGGCAGGCTTGGTGAATGTTCAGCATGGCGTCGGTGTACATCTTCTGCGTGGCGGCAGCGGGAGAGGAGTAGTGGTAGATATCTCCGCTTACCACCATGGCGTCGGGCTGCTCTTCGGTTACTATGCGGGTGAGTTGCCGTAGGAAGGATTGCTGCTCGGCGGTGCGGTCGTAGTTGTAGAGGGTGTGTCCCAGGTGCCAGTCGCTGGTATGTAGTATTTTCATTGTTTTTGTTACTTCAATGGATGTGGGTTATGGTTTCCTTAGAATATAAATCTTGTGTGTTCCTCGTCCTTTGTAGTCGATGCCCGATTCGGGATTGGCTATCCATTCGCGCAACTCGCGGGAGGCGGCGGACTTCAATAAGCCGGTCAGTTGGCAATAGTCGGCTTGGGTCATGAAGCTGTTCTTTTCCAGGTATTTTTTTGCCCGTTCCAGCCGTTCCTGCGGAGAAAACACTTGTGAGGAGCGTTGGAATTTGTCGGTGGAACGTTTCAGGTGGCAATGGCGAGCGGTACGGTACAGTAGTTCTTTGTCCACCTTGAAATGTATGTCCTTCAGGCAGATGCTGACGGCGTTTCGCTTGGTGTCTCCTTCTTCGCCCGTCTCCCGTTCACGGTCTTGCCGCAGACCGAGGGCAGGGGTGAATACTCCTAAGTTGTCAATCTTCACGGAGTAACCTTGCCCCATTTGGTAGGCTATTTCGTCGGTGATGGCTTGTACCAGTCCGATGATGTCTCCTCGTGTGAAGGATGAGGCGTATGCTATCTTTTCGGTGATGGTTTCCAAGTCCACCTGCCCGTATAGTTTCATTCGTGGGTAGAGAATGCGTTTGCCGTCTTCTCCCGGCAGGTTCAGTTCCTGCATGTTGTATTCTGCCATGATGGTAGCGTTGTTATGAGGTTCGTTTGTTTATTGGGGCTTACAAAGTTTGTCCCAAGGTTGCGGATGTGTATGCCAAGGTTGGGGATTTCTATCCCAAGGCTTGGGATAGACAAACCAAGGGCGAAGGTAATTCTTTATCTCTATACTTGCAAACTTTACTATTAGTAGTTAGGAAGTTTTTTATTGGTAGTCGGGAAGTTTTTTGTTATAGGTTTGAGAGAGGAATTGAAAAAAACGTTATCTTTGTTACATAAGAGAAGTGCATGAATGATGAACAAAACTAAAATTAAGCGATATATGAAACATTATCCGGACTTATTATTGTTGTTTGCCTTATTGTCTGTTACCACAATGATTAAAGCACAAATATCGATAAGACCTTATAGCGAATGGGAAGCAACCCAGTTTGTTGCAGTGAACGGACATCAGCCCGAAGACTATGTAAAGCCAGATAATAATTGGGAAATACTATACAATTTACGGACTCCACGTACTCAAGCCGAACTTCGTGAAATGGGTATTAAATGCTCTGATAGCCAATTATTGTTATTGGAAGTAGGTGGACTTGTCAGTAAAACAAAAGGAAAATGGAAAGCTACTATACCCATTCTCGACAAAGAACAGACCAATTCTCTAAGAAGCTTAAGTAAGGAGATTGCTGAATCCATGTATGTCAAAACAAAGGCAGACTTTATATCATTGGCACAAACTATCAGTGAAATGGGATTCAAGAACAATGTACTCTCACTTGTTTTTTCATACCTTCTGGATGGAAAAATGTGGACAAAGTTAGTCTTGTTTGAGGATGTTGACAATTATACAAGCTGGAGTGGCTGTTACTGGGTATTATACGAATCAAGAAATGGCTTTGCATGCGGTACGAATGGTTTCGGAGAACAGAATTTGATTTTGACTTACATCAATAGCGGCATTGCTCCTGACAACGACATTATGGACCATTGTGCTGATGAAATAGCACAGTTCGGAAAAGTAACAGATGCCAAACTCGTTTCTCAGTTAAAACCTTATGGGCTGGTAGATGATAATGGAGATGTATTATTTCCTATTATAAAGAAACGGCAAGACCGCTTTCATCAAATAACTGAAAAATTGGTAAACTCTATCAGTGCGGAACTAAAGAATAATTGTGGCTCCTTAGCAAGCCAATATGGTATTGACAATGAAAAAGTGGCAATGGTGATGCTGTACCATGAAGTCATGTGGGATTTGGTAGATAATCTGATTCAAGATAGGATAATCTTCACTCCAGCTATTTTCAAAGATGAAGAATCGAATAAAGAACGATTGAATGAAGTCGTTTTCTTCATAGAAGGAGGATTAATGCAATAATAATTCGATAGAGAAAAGGACATTTGACTTTGAAGAGTTTTCTGTAAATGTATTTCAAGTGCATAGAAAATAGCCAATTAAAAATAAAGAATTATGTACGAATGGGCCAATGAAATGAACTGTGCCGTAACTGTATGCGACACAAAGGGAATCATCCTATATATGAACGAGAAAGCATGCCGTACGTTTGCCAAACACGGTGACCTGATAGGCAAGAATCTCTTTGATTGCCACAACCCGCAATCGCAAGCCAAGATACGCGAACTGCTGGAGACAGGGGGAGTGAATGCCTACACCATTGAGAAGAACGGTGTCAAGAAAATGATTTATCAGACGGCATGGAAGCAGGACGGAGTGGTCGGTGGCCTGGTGGAGATTTCGATGGAAATACCCGGAGAGATGCCACACTATATGAGAAAATAACAAAATGATATATGATATGAAAACACTTTCTAATTCAGAACTGACAATTAAAGTTTCACCGCATGGAGCCGAGTTATGCAGTATCTTGCATGATGGAAAAGAATATCTTTGGCAGGCAGACCCCGCTTTCTGGAAACGGCATTCTCCGGTGCTTTTTCCCATTGTAGGTAGCGTTTGGGAGAATGAATACCGCCACGAAGGCGTTTCCTATGCATTGACGCAACACGGTTTTGCCCGCGATATGGATTTTGAATTGATGCTTGAACTGGAAGATGAAGTGCGTTATCGACTGGTTGACAGTGAGGAAACACGCAAGAAATATCCTTTCCCGTTTTGCCTTGAGATAGGCTATCGGATAGAGGGAAAGAAGATTGAGGTGCTTTGGAAAGTCATCAATACCGGAACACGCGAAATGCACTTCCAGATAGGGGCCCATCCGGCTTTCTATTACCCGGACTATGATACGGAGACAACGGACCGTGGATATTTCGGCTTTGATAAGACGGAAGGTTTGCACTATATCCTTATCTCCGAGAAAGGATGTGCCGCTCCGGATAAGGAATATTTGCTTGAGTTGACAGATGGCCTGCTGCCTTTGGACATCCACTCCTTTGATAAAGATGCCCTGATTCTGGAAAACAGTCAAGTGAAAGAAGTTACATTATATAATAAGGAGAAGAAGCCCTATCTCAGTCTGTATTTCGACACTCCGGTGGTGGGGTTGTGGTCGCCTCCGGCCAAGAATGCTCCGTTTGTCTGCATCGAGCCGTGGTACGGGCGTTGTGACCGTGCCCATTATAAGGGCGAATATAAGGATAAGGACTGGATGCAGCACTTGGCGCCGGGAGGAGTCTTTAAAGGTGGGTATACAATTGATATAAGATAAAAAATGAAGAAGGATACTGAAAATAATTCGGTATCCTTTTTATTTGGAGAATGCAATGTCATTATCTTTGCGCCCGGTAAAAAATATAGGTTGTTTTTTAAGGTATGAAGAAGAGTCTTATTGCATTGGCGTTCGGCACATTGGGGCTAGGGATTGCCGAATTTACGATGATGGGTATTTTGCCCTATGTGGCTACTGATTTGGGAATCAGCATTCCCGTGGCCGGTCATTTCATTTCTGCGTATGCGTTGGGTGTTTGTTTTGGTGCGCCCATGCTGCTCCTGGCCCGTAAACGCCCGTTGAAGCAGATTCTGCTGGTCTTGATGGCATTAATGATTGTGGGTAATATTTGTGCGTCTATGGCACCCAATTATTGGGTCTTGCTGTTGGGACGTTTTGTTTCCGGACTTCCTCATGGCGCTTATTTTGGGGTGGCTTCCATTGTTGCGGGAAAATTGGCTGATAAGGGGAAAAGCTCGGAGGCGGTTTCAATTATGATAGCGGGAATGACTGTGGCCAATCTGTTTGGGGTGCCGTTGGGTACTTCGTTGAGCCATACACTGTCTTGGCGTGCCACGTTTCTGCTGGTAGGTGCCTGGGGATTGATAACATTGTACTACATTTGGCGTTGGGTACCGCAGGTCGAAGGACTGAAAGACACGGGATTTAAAGGACAGTTCCGTTTTTTGAAGAAGCCGGCGCCGTGGCTCATATTGGGAGCTACGGCTTTGGGCAACGGTGGCGTATTCTGCTGGTATAGCTACATCACCCCGTTGCTGACCGAGGTTTCCGGTTTTAGTGCGGAAAGCATTACAGCGCTGATGGTACTGGCAGGATTCGGAATGGTTGTCGGCAATCTGGTCAGTGGGCGCATGTCCGACCGGTACACTCCGGGGAAGGTCGGTACGGTGGTGCAAGGGATGATATGTGTTATTTTATTATTGATATTTTTACTCTCGCCCCATCCGTGGTGTTCGGCAATATTGATGACACTCTGTACGGCAGGTTTGTTTGCCGTCTCCAGTCCGGAGCAGGTGTTGATGATTCGTGTGGCCCCTGGAGGAGAAATGTTGGGAGGCGCTTGTGTACAGATGGCCTTCAATTTGGGGAATGCTATCGGAGCCTATATCGGAGGTCTTGCCTTGAGTGGAGGATACCGTTATCCCGCATTGGCAGGCGTACCGTTTGCACTGATGGGATTTATTTTATTCCTTGTCTTCTACAAGAAATTCCAGGATAAGTATTAAGTGTTTCATTTTTTTTGTGTATGTTTGTCCGCAAGTATTAACTAAACTCGATAACTTATGAAGACTTTGAATTATGTGAAGATATTGCTGTTGTGTGTATTTACGATTGGGCTGGCGTCTTGTGGGGATGATGTATATTATACCATGCAGAATAGCGACGACAAATTGTGTGGGAAGACGTGGATAGAAGAATATCAGACGGAAAACAAAGATGGAGTTGAAGTGTTATGCAGTCATCAGCTGAAGTTTGCCAAGGCTGATAATTCTGGACAGGAAATCTGGGAGTATTATCGCGGAGGCGAGTCCCGTCCCTATGAAACGACTTCACGTACTTTTACTTGGAAATGGATGGATAAGTCTATGGAGGGGTTGACTCTGAATTATGGTGCCGGTGAAATCAAGTACTTTGATAATGTATGGGTGCGCGAACATTATTTATCCGGTAAACTGGATGGAGTGGTTGTTATGATGGTAGATGCTAATTATAAATAAAGTATGGCTTATGAATAATATGTTGAAATACACAAAAATGTTATTGTTGTTTGTCCTTGTATTAGGATTGACATCATGTGATAGTGAGGAAGAAACGGAATATAATCTGCCCGGTGAATGGTATACATCTGAAGAAATAGATTTCGGGGCATATACTTGGGGTAGGGGGACGATTATGACCTTTAACGCGCGCAACCAAGGTACTATTGGTTCATATGGCGACCCGAATTATTTGCTTTTCAGATGGAATTGGGTTAGTGGGGCTTACAATCTGATGGAATTGGAATTCTATGATGATGGCAGCATGGCTTACATTGAAGGAGCCATGGCTGATTCTTATTCTTTCAGTGGTACTTGGTATAATAGCTGGAGGGAATATCAAGATAATATTCACGGACAGCCTTTTCGTATGCGTCGGCAATGAGGACATGCTTATCAATAAAAAACGGAGCAAATCAATTGCTCCGTTTTTTATTGTATGTCAGCTTTTTACTTATTCTTCAAAACCAATTTCTTGAACTCTCCCGGATAAGGTGTTTCAAACCGCATCAGCTCTCCCGTGACGGGATGATAGAAACAGAGTTTGAAAGCATGCAGGGCCAAGCGTCCGATAGGATTTACGTCTTCCAGTCCATAGCGTCCGTCGCCGATAATGGGATGCCCCAAATCCTGCATGTGTACACGTATCTGGTTTTTTCGTCCCGTTTCCAGGTTCAGTTCAACAAGAGAGTATCCATTGGCTCGTTTGATGGTACGGTAATGCGTAATGGATTCTTGTCCCCCGTCATCTGTCGGACTTGAATATACATACAGCTTGCGGTCCGTCAACCAAGAAACTACGGTTCCTGCATCTTTTTCCATCTCGCCGACCACTACGGCTACGTATCGCCGGTCTGTTACAATGTCATGCCAGTTATCGCGTAGTGTACGTTGGGTCTTCTCGTCTTTGGCAAACATCATCAAGCCGGAGGTGTCACGGTCCAGGCGGTGCACGATGTGTACACGGTGCTGCTTGCCCGAGCGTTGCACGTATTCATTCAAGATGGTATAGGCGGTACGTTCCTTTTGCCGGTCAGTATTGACGGACAGCAAGCCCTGCATCTTCTCTATCACGATGATGTAGGCGTCTTCGTATACAATCTTCATCAGTTTATGGTTGAACTCTTTACGTCCCTTCTCACGGCTGATTTGTACTTTCATACCCGGTTTCAGGGGAAAATTGTATTGTGTAGTGATAACGCTGTCCACATATATAATGCGTTTGCTCAGCAATGATTTCAGCTTGGTGCGGCTGGCGTCCGGCATTTTAGCTGCCAGAAACTCCATGAGCTCCATCGGTTCCTTCACCATGTAGTCCGTATATTGTGTGCGGGCTCTTGCTGTAATTTTTTCTTTTGCCACGACTGGTTTTAATTTACGATTAGACAATTTACGATTTACGATTGAAAACTACTTGTACTTTCAATCTTTTAATTCCAATAATACTACGTTTTCCACATGGTGGGTGTGCGGGAACATGTCTACCGGTTGAACGGCCTTCACTTTATATTTCGCATCGAGCAGTTGCAGGTCGCGCGCCTGCGTAGCCGGATTACAGCTGACGTATACGATGCGTTTGGGCTCGGCAAACAGAATGACATCCACTACATCCTGGTGCATTCCGGCACGGGGAGGGTCGGTGATGATGACATCGGGACGGCCGTATTGGTTGATGAAGTCTTGTGTCAGCATGTCTTTCATATCTCCGGCAAAGAACAATGTATTTTTAATTCCGTTAATCTCGGCATTGACCTTGGCGTCTTCAATGGCTTCGGGCACATATTCTATGCCGATTACCTGGCGTGCGTGCTTGGATACGAAATTGGCAATGGTACCCGTGCCGGTATAAAGGTCATAAACAAGCTCGTTACCGGTCAGTCCGGCAAAGTTGCGCGCTACTTTGTAGAGGTTGTAGGCTTGTTCGGAGTTGGTCTGATAGAAAGATTTGGGACCTACCTTGAAGCGCAGTCCCTCCATTTCCTCGAAGATGTGGTCTTTTCCCTTGAAGGTGTGTACCTCGAGGTCGGTGATGGTATCGTTGCACTTATTATTAATAATGTATAGCAGGGAAGTGATTTCGGGGAATGTATCTGCTATGTATTGCAGCATTTGCTTGAACAGAGCCATTTCCTCCTCTTTCTCTATCTTGCAGATGAGGATTACCATCAGTTCGCCGGTGGTAGAGGTACGCACAATCATATTGCGTAGCATTCCTTCATGCGTACGCAGGTTGATGAAGGAATAGTTGTGCTGGTAGGCATAGTCGCGTACCGCATTGCGGATGCGGTTGGATATATCGTCCTGCAACCAGCACTTTTCTATGGCAAGCACTTTATCGAAAGCATTGGGAATATGGAAGCCTACGGCATTCATCTGTTCGTACACTACATTCTGCTGAACCTCTTCTGTTGTCAGCCAACGTTTGTTGGAAAAAGTGTACTCCAGTTTATTCCGGTAGAACTGAGTTTTTTCTGAACCTAATATCGGAGAGATTTCCGGCAATTCGATTTTGCCGATGCGGGTGAGGTTGTCCGTTACTTGTTTTTGCTTATACTTGATTTGCTCGGAATAGGGGAGAACCTGCCATTTACAACCGCCGCATACACCATAATGTTGGCAGAATGGAACTGCCCGTACTGCCGAATATTCATGGAATTTCACAGCCTCGGCTTCAGCATAATGATGCTTTTTTCTCTTAATTTGCAGGTCAACTACATCGCCGGGGACGACATATGGTACGAAAATCACCAAATCATTGACTTTTGCGATGGCTTTTCCTTCGGCAGCCACATCCGTAATTGTCACCTTCTCCAGTAGGGGAAGTTCTTTTCTCTTTCTTGCCACTTTTACACCAATCTAATAAATTCTTCGGCAAAAATAGACATTTTTTCGGGATTTCTCTCTATGAAATGAAATATTAAAGATTGCAATGTCGAAATTGCATTTTAGCATAAAGTTTTTTCTGAAAAAGTTTTCTAGTCTGCGAAATATACTTAGATTTGCGAACAGAAAAGAGAAATCACTATCAAAAACTTTAAATTTATATTATGGACAAAAAAAGAGTTTATACCTTTGGTAACGGCCAGGCAGAAGGAAAGGCCGATATGAGAAACCTTTTGGGTGGGAAAGGTGCTAACCTTGCAGAAATGAACCTTATAGGGGTTCCGGTTCCTCCGGGCTTTACAATAACGACAGAAGTTTGTACGGAATATTATGAAATGGGGCAGGATAAAGTCGTTGCTCTGTTGAAGAACGAAGTTGAACAGGCCATTGCCCATGTGGAGACGCTGATGCGTTCCAAATTCGGTGATGTGGAGAATCCGTTGCTGGTTTCCGTTCGTTCGGGTGCACGCGCTTCCATGCCGGGCATGATGGACACTATCCTGAATCTTGGCTTGAATGACGAAGTGGTGGAAGGCCTGACGCGTAAGACGGGCAATGCACGCTTTGCATGGGACTCTTACCGTCGTTTCGTGCAGATGTATGGCGACGTGGTGCTGGGTATGAAGCCGGTGAACAAGGAAGATGTAGACCCGTTCGAGGCTATTATAGAAGAGGTGAAACATGCTAAAGGCGTGAAGTTGGACAATGAGCTTGAAGTGGAAGATTTGAAGGAACTTGTGAAGAAGTTCAAGGGTGCCGTGAAAGAGCAAACCGGAAAAGACTTCCCGACTTGTGCCTACGAGCAGTTATGGGGAGCCGTTTGTGCCGTATTCAACTCTTGGATGAACGAGCGTGCCATCCTTTACCGTAAGATGGAAGGAATTCCCGATGAATGGGGTACTGCCGTAAGTGTTCAGGCTATGGTATTCGGTAATATGGGGGATAGTTCTGCTACGGGAGTATGCTTCAGCCGTGATGCTGCTACCGGTGAAGATCTTTTCAACGGTGAGTATCTGATTAATGCACAAGGTGAAGATGTGGTTGCCGGTATCCGTACTCCGCAACAGATTACGAAAATAGGTTCTCAGCGTTGGGCTGAATTGGCCGGTGTAAGCGAAGAAGAACGTGCCGGCAAGTATCCTTCCATGGAGGAGGCCATGCCGGAAATCTATAAGGAACTGGATGCTTTGCAGACGAAACTCGAAAACCACTACCGTGATATGCAGGATATGGAGTTCACTGTACAGGAAGGTAAACTCTGGTTCCTCCAGACCCGTAATGGCAAGCGTACCGGAGCCGCTATGGTGAAGATTGCCATGGACTTGCTCCATCAAGGTATGATTGATGAAAAGACTGCATTGATGCGTTGTGAACCCAACAAACTGGATGAGTTGCTTCACCCCGTATTTGACAAGTCTGCCTTGAAGCAAGCTAAGGTGCTGACTCGTGGTCTTCCGGCTTCTCCGGGTGCTGCTACGGGACAGATCGTATTCTTTGCCGATGATGCTGCCGAATGGCATGCCGCCGGTAAGCGTGTGGTGATGGTACGTATCGAGACTTCTCCGGAAGATTTGGCAGGTATGGCAGTTGCCGAAGGTATCCTGACTGCCCGCGGTGGTATGACTTCGCATGCGGCAGTGGTTGCTCGTGGTATGGGTAAGTGCTGTGTGTCTGGTGCAGGTGCCTTGAACATCGACTACAAGGCGCGTACAGTGGAAGTGGATGGTGTACTGTTGAAAGAAGGTGACTATATCTCCTTGAACGGAAGCACCGGTGAAGTATATAAAGACAAGGTGGAGACAAAAGCGGCTGAGCTGTCCGGTGACTTTGCGGAACTGATGGATTTGGCAGACAAATATACGAAGCTGCAGGTTCGTACCAATGCGGATACTCCTCATGATGCCGCAGTAGCACGTAATTTTGGCGCTGTGGGTATCGGTCTTTGCCGTACGGAACACATGTTCTTTGAAGGCGAGAAGATTAAAGCCATGCGCGAGATGATTCTGGCAGAAAATGCAGAAGGGCGCCGCAAGGCTTTGGCTAAGATTCTTCCCTACCAGCAAGCTGACTTCAAGGGAATTTTCAAAGCAATGGAAGGCTGTCCGGTGACGGTGCGTCTGCTTGATCCTCCTTTGCATGAGTTTGTTCCCCATGACCTGAAGGGACAGCAGGAAATGGCAGATACGATGGGCGTGAGCCTCCAGTATATCCAGCAACGTGTTGAGGCACTTTGTGAGCATAATCCGATGTTGGGTCATCGTGGTTGCCGTTTGGGAAATACATATCCTGAAATTACACAGATGCAGACGCGTGCCATCCTGGGTGCTGCTTTGGAATTGAAGAAGGAAGGTGTTGAAACCCATCCTGAAATCATGGTGCCTCTGACCGGTATCTTGTATGAGTTCAAGCAGCAGGAAGAAGTGATTCGTGCTGAGGCTGCCCAGTTGTTTGAAGAAGTGGGTGACAGCATCGACTTCAAGGTAGGTACAATGATTGAGATTCCGCGTGCCGCCTTGACTGCCGACCGCATTGCTTCCTCTGCCGAGTTCTTCTCATTCGGTACGAACGACTTGACTCAGATGACATTTGGTTATTCACGCGACGATATCGCTTCCTTCCTCCCGATTTATCTGGAGAAGAAGATTCTGAAAGTAGACCCGTTCCAGGTACTCGACCAGAATGGTGTAGGACAGTTGGTGCGCATGGCTACTGAAAAGGGACGTGCTATCCGTCCGGATTTGAAGTGCGGTATCTGCGGCGAACATGGCGGTGAGCCTTCTTCTGTGAAGTTCTGCCACAAAGTTGGCTTGAATTATGTCAGCTGTTCTCCGTTCCGTGTGCCTATTGCACGTCTGGCTGCGGCGCAGGCTGCCATTGAAGGCTGATTTCAATAATACTGAATAATGACATTTATGGGCTGCATGCTTTACTTGGTAATGGCATGCGGCCTATTTTGTTGGAAAAAACTGTAGTTTCTATTAATTTATTTGTATTTTCTTTAGTATATTTGCTTCCCATAATTTTATAGTTTCCAATAAGCAAGCAAAAAACGATGATATTGACAATTACGGCAGCATACGATGTTTGGACGAATGACTTCTATCAGAATAATGAAGCATTGGTATATAGTTTTGGGATAATTGTCATTCTGCTTTTGGTCATCATGATAATCATTTCCATCAGCAAGAGCAAAAGGTTGAAGACGTTGCAGCGCATCAATGAGGTTGCCGAAGAATCCAACCAGCTGAAGAATGCTTTCATCGCTAATATGACTCACGAAATTCGTACTCCTTTGAATGCCATTGTAGGCTTTACAACTATGCTTGCCGAAATGGATAATTTGGACAGAGAAACCCGTATGGCTTTTCTGAAGGAGATTAATGATAACAAGGACTCGCTGCTGCAACTGGTCAATGACTTGCTGGACTATTCGAAGATTGAGGCAAATACTCTGGAATATAACGATGGAGAAGTGGATGTAAACGCGCTGATTGATGAAGTCTGTACGACGGAGAATATGCGCTCGCATCCCACGGGCATTCAGGTGGAGTTTGTAGAACGGCTGCCTCAATGCCGTTTGGTGGTAGACCGCGTGCGTTTTGCCCAAGTCATAGGTAACTTGGTGAGGAACGCCTTGAAGTTTACGGAGATGGGCAGTGTGAAAATCGGTTGCAGGAGATTGAGCAACCATAACTTCTATTTTTATGTGGCAGATACAGGCTGTGGTATCGATGAAGTGGGAAGACATGCCATCTTTGAACGGTTTGTGAAGATGAACTACAATATCAAAGGTACGGGGTTGGGGCTTTCCATCACCAAATCTATTGTGGAGCACTATGGGGGAGGTATCGGTGTGGAGTCTAAGAAAGGGGAAGGCTCCACCTTCTATTTCACGTTGCCTGCCGGTATTGAATACAAAGAGTACGGTAAATTTTGATTTGCCAGTCCAAGAAGGCTCAATCAGCCATTTTCTTCAACTTCTTGAAGTGGCGGATTACTTCCAGATAATCGCGGTCGGTGCAGGCATTGAATTTATTCCATAAGTCACCCATTACAACGGCACCACCGAATCCGTAATCCTTAATCTCCAGTATGTTGTCGGGAGTAATGCCTCCCAAAGCCATGACTCTACTGTCTATGACCTTACTTTTTCCTGCTTGCCGCAACTCTTCGGCTGTGAAGCCGGACGTGACTCCGGACTTTGTGATGCAATTATATATCGGGCTTAGGAACAGATAGTCATAGAAATGCTTCTTGTTCTGCACTTCATCCAGTGAATGGCAGGTGCAACTGATGTGACCCGAATAGTCATGGGGCTCTTTGGGATTGCGGGTGTTTAGATGAATCCCCATCAGGCTGAACTCTTCCTGCAGGTAGAAGTGCTCATGGGTAATGATGCGCTTATGGTATTTTGCGGGTATCAGCGTTAAAAGCCGTTCTGAATACATGGCGGGAGTTTCCGGCTTCCTCAGATGTAGAATATCCAGCCCCTCTTCGAATAGTGCCGTGATAATCTTGTCTTCTTCCACAAAAAATGTGGGTGCTGTTACTACGATGAGTTTCATTTCTTTTGTTTAACTTTTAAGTTTAGCAAAGTTAATGAATACTTATGGTAGAAGCCAAAGAATTTCTTTAAAATATGTTAGATGGCTATTTTAAACAAGAAAACGCATTCTTGAACCTTAGTTGCTCAAGAATGCGTCATTAACATGTTTAGTGGGACCTTGTTGCTTATTTCAGTCTTTTACCTACTACATCCCAGTCGATGATGCTCCACAGTTCGTTCACATGGTCGGCACGGCGGTTCTGGTAATCAAGATAGTAGGCATGTTCCCACACGTCGAATCCGAGTAGCGGAACAAGACCGGCGCGTACCGGATTGCTACCGTTGGCTTCTTTGGTGATGTGGAGTTTGCCGTTCTTGTCGGCAGACAACCAAGCCCATCCGGAGCCGAACAAGCCGACAGCTGCCGCGTTGAATTCCTTCTTAAAATTCTCAAAGCTGCCGAAGTCGCGTTTGATGGCTTCTGCCAGCTTGCCGGTAGGCTCGCTGTGGGCAGGCTTCGGGGCAAGCTGTAAGAAGTATAATGTGTGGTTCAACACTTGTCCTGCATTGTTGAAGATGGCACCGTCCGGTGCTGTGGCAACAATGGTTACCAGGTCTTTGCCTTCAAATTCCGTTCCCGGAACGAGGTTGTTGAGGTTGTTCACGTAGGTTTGCAGATGTTTACCGTAGTGGTAATCTATGGTTTGCTGACTGATTACAGGTTCCAGTGCATTGTTAGTGTAGGGAAGTTTTGGCATTTCGTAAGTCATAACTGTTATCATTAAAATCGTTAATATTGTATTCATAAGTTTCAATTATTTAATTTTGGAACTTTACTATATAAACACTATAACCTATAGAAATGTTCGTACGTCTCCGAAGCTTTTTTTATCTTTGCCTCCGTAAAAACAAAGGAAGGAAAAATATCATCATTTTAAGATTATACGGATATGCCCGATTATATAGAGGAACTGAACGAAGGACAACGGAACGCGGTGTTATACAATGACGGTCCGTCACTGGTGATAGCCGGTGCCGGTTCGGGAAAGACGCGCGTGCTGACCTACAAGATTGCTTATCTGCTGGAGAATGGCTACCAGCCTTGGAACATTCTGGCATTGACCTTTACCAACAAGGCGGCGCGCGAAATGAAGGAGCGTATAGCCCGTCAGATGGGGCCGGAGAGGGCGCGCCATCTGTGGATGGGAACCTTTCACTCCATATTCCTGCGCATTCTGCATGTCGAGGCCGGGCATATCGGCTTCACTTCGCAGTTTACCATTTACGATACGGCAGACAGTAAAAGCTTGATACGTTCCATTATCAAGGAAATGGGGCTGGATGAGAAAGTGTACAAGCCGGGGATGGTGCAGGCGCGTATCTCGAATGCCAAGAATCATCTGGTTTCTCCGGCAGGCTATGCCAACAACAAGGAGGCTTACGAAGGAGACCGTGCAGCCAAGGTTCCGGCGCTTCGCGACATCTACCAGAGATATTGGGAGCGTTGCCGGCAGGCGGATGCGATGGACTTCGATGATTTGCTGTTCTACACATTCCTGCTGTTCCGGGACCACCCCGAGGTGTTGGCGCGTTATCAAGACCAGTTCCGTTACATTCTGGTGGATGAGTATCAGGATACCAATTTTGCACAGCACAGCATCGTGCTGCAACTTGCCAAGAACCATCAGCATGTCTGTGTGGTGGGGGATGATGCACAGAGTATCTACTCCTTCCGTGGTGCCGATATTGACAATATTCTCTATTTTACGAAAGTATATCCCGATACGAAGGTCTTCAAGCTGGAGCAGAATTACCGTTCCACCCAGACCATTGTCCGCGCGGCCAACAGCCTGATAGAAAAGAACCAGTGGCAGATACGCAAGGAAGTGTTCTCGGAAAAGGAGAAGGGAGAGGCCATCGGTGTGTACCAGGCATACAGTGACGTGGAAGAAGGGGATATTGTGGTGAATAAGATAGCTGAACTGCGGCGTGAAAAGCGCTATGCCTACTCTGATTTTGCGATACTCTACCGTACCAATGCGCAGAGCCGTATCTTTGAGGAAGCCATGCGCAAACGCAGTATGCCTTACCGTATTTACGGAGGCTTGTCGTTCTATCAACGCAAGGAAATCAAAGATGTTATTGCTTACTTCCGTCTGATAGTGAATCCCAATGATGAAGAGGCTTTCAAACGTATTATCAATTATCCTGCACGGGGTATCGGAGGTACGACAGTGGGAAAAATCATTGCTGCCGCCACCGGGCACAATGTAAGTTTGTGGACCGTGCTTTGTGAGCCGTTGGCGTATGGCTTGAACTTCAATAAAGGTACGGTGGGAAAGTTGCAGGCATTCCGCGAACTTATATCTGCCTTTATCACAGATGCTGCGGAGAAGAATGCCTACGAGATTGGTGCTGACATTATTCGCCAATCGGGCATCATCAATGATGTGTGTCAAGACAGCTCTCCCGAGAATCTGAGCCGTAAGGAGAATATAGAGGAGCTGGTGAACGGTATGAGTGATTTTTGCGCCCAACGGCAGGAGGAAGGAAACCCTAACGTGTTGTTGGGTGACTTCCTTTCGGAAGTTTCCCTTCTTACCGACCAGGATTCGGATAAGGATGGGGACGATGAGAAGATAACCCTGATGACTGTACATTCGGCCAAGGGATTGGAGTTCAAGAATGTGTTTGTAGTGGGGATGGAGGAGAATCTTTTTCCCAGCAGCATGGTGGGTGACTCTCCCCGGGCATTGGAGGAAGAACGGCGGCTGTTCTATGTAGCCATCACACGTGCCGAAGAACACTGTTTCCTATCGTATGCAAAGACGCGTTTCCGGTACGGCAAGATGGAGTTTGGCAGTCCCAGCCGTTTTCTGAAGGATATAGACGTACGGTTCCTGCGCCTGCCTCAGGATGCGGGAATGTTCCGCAGGGTAGAGGAGGAAGCTGCCGTTTTCCGCAGGGAGAACGCCAGAGGCTTTGCGCCTGATAAGGAAGATGCTCCGTATGGAGGAAAAGAGCGTGTGTCTGTACGGCCGAAGCAGCAGATTATTGCGCCGACCGTTCCACGTAACCTGAAACGGGTGGCGCCTTCTGCAAATACGGCAAGTACATCGCCTTCTGCCGGCGCGTCTGCCAACCGTGTACAGCAGGGACAACTGATAGAGCACGAACGTTTCGGCCTGGGTGAAGTTTTGAAAGTGGAGGGCGAAGGAGACAATGCGAAAGCCACCATCCGCTTCAAGAATGCGGGAGACAAACAACTTTTGCTGCGCTTCGCGCGTTTCAAAGTTATAGGGTGATGAATATTGTTTACAAAAGAATGACTTTGCAGAAGGGCGGCATCTGTTTTACTAAATATTCCCCGGAGAATTACTAAAATGAGGAGGACGATTTAGTAAATCTTCTCCGAAGTTTTACTAAATCGTTGGAGAGGGCTTGTCAACCCCTTGTGGCGTGTTTATTAGGATGGAATCATAAATGGTAAAAAAAATATATATAAAATGACAAATAAAGACTTTTCCCTTTTCCCTTCTCCCTGCTATATTATGGAAGAAGGATTGCTGAGAAAGAACCTCGTACTGATAAAAAGTGTGGCCGACCGCGCAGGTGTGGAGATAATCCTCGCTTTCAAATCATTTGCCATGTGGCGTTCCTTTCCCATTTTCAGGGAGTATATAGACCACTCTACGGCAAGTTCCGTCTACGAAGCCCGTCTGGCATTGGAGGAGTTCGGAAGTAAGGCACATACGTACTCGCCTGCCTATACCGAGGCCGATTTTCCGGAGATAATGCGGTGCAGCAGCCATATTACTTTCAATTCGCTTTCGCAGTTCCACCGCTTTTATCCGGTAGTGGTGGCGGAGGGAAGCGGCATTTCCTGCGGTATCCGTATCAATCCTGAATACTCTGAGGTGGAAACGGAGCTTTATAATCCCTGCGCACCCGGTACCCGCTTCGGTGTAATGGCCGACCAGCTTCCCGAAGAACTTCCGGCGGGTATTGAAGGTTTTCACTGTCATTGTCACTGCGAGTCTTCTTCCTACGAGCTGGAACACACATTGGAGCACTTGGAAGGAAAATTCTCCCGCTGGTTCTCACAGATTAAGTGGTTGAATTTAGGAGGCGGGCATCTGATGACGCGTAAGGATTATGATGTAGAGCATCTTGTCCGTCTGTTGCAGGGCTTGAAGGGGCGCTATCCACATCTTCAAATCATTCTTGAGCCCGGTTCCGCTTTTACTTGGCAGACCGGTGTGCTGAGCTCGGAGATAGTGGACATCGTGGAAAACCGCGGCATTCGTACCGCCATTCTCAACGTTAGCTTTACGTGCCACATGCCGGATTGCCTGGAGATGCCCTATCAGCCTGCAGTGCGTGGAGCGGAGATGGGCGATGCGGGCCCTTACGTCTATCGCCTTGGAGGAAACTCCTGCTTGAGCGGCGACTATATGGGACTGTGGAGTTTCGACCATGAGCTGCAGATAGGGGAGAGAATCGTCTTTGAGGACATGATACATTACACCACTGTAAAGACGAATATGTTCAATGGAATTCACCATCCGGCCATTGCAATGTGGACAAAAGAAGGAAAAGCTGAAGTTTTCAAGCAATTTTCTTATGAAGATTATCGTGGGCGAATGAGTTGATAATCAAAAGTCTGCTTGTATGCCTGGCGAAAATGTACACTTTTCTGTGTGAAAAAAGTCTGCGGAATGTTTGCAGGTTTAAGGAAAATATCTACCTTTGCATCCGCAATCGCGGAAATAGCTCAGTTGGTAGAGCATAACCTTGCCAAGGTTAGGGTCGCGAGTTCGAGTCTCGTTTTCCGCTCAACGCAGTTTAGATTGCAATTACCTATGCCCAGGTGGCGGAATTGGTAGACGCGCACGTTTCAGGTGCGTGTGTCGAGAGGCATGCAGGTTCGAGTCCTGTTC